>OLSP01000480.1_pt1 | contig 40037 bp, 39 predicted proteins | sample 1672941 | NCBI WGS metagenome assembly OLSP01 (sample SAMEA3136739, study PRJEB25190) | human gut metagenome | reverse complement strand
AATCGAACCTACAATAGAGTCTTAGGAGGACCCCGTTATATCCATTTAACTAAGGGAACAAATGCCGTATTTTCGGGCTTTTCAGCCTTTTTGGCTCCGGCTGCCATGTTTATGAATCCAATCACTTGCGTGATGAATTGCCTCTGTTATTATATATTGATTTTAGTCTTTTTGCAAACTCTAAAATCCAGTTGAGTCTCACTAAATGGTCTGCACTTAGTTGCCCCTTAGGAGGGGGCTGTTATATCCATTTAACTAAGGAAACATATATTTGCTGTATACAGACTTTTCTGTATACAGCTTATTCATTTTATCATATTATCCGCCAAAAGACCATAGGAAAATCACAAACTAATCCCGATATTTTACGCTGCCCTGCATCCAGATATTTCCCTTAAAACGTCTGCCCACTTCCGGTTCGCCGAGCAGATCTTTTTGATTGATACAGACGCTGAAAAGAATATCATTGCACATAATTTCCATGGAATATACATTCTCCTCCGTGAAACGGTTCTGGAGCAGCGTCACATCCATAATCTCGCCGAGCACCGAATACTGATCGCTCTCAATACTGTACGGCATAAAGTAGGTATCCACAATGCTAAGCACATCTTCATGTGTGATACGTTTTGACAACAGCGAGTAGGTATCGATGTCCTCCAGCGTCAGATTCTCGATCGCATCCTCATCCCCGTCTCTTGCCGCGGCAATCAGATGATTCCGGTCTGTCCCCTCCTTTGGTGCATGGGGCACTTTTTTCTCCGCCTTATTGATCGGGAATAAAATCTTTCCCTCCGTAGACAGCGCAGCTAAAATGACGCCGTCTGCCAGATTCATATATCCTTTGCTCTTGCTGACCGCAAGATAATCCACCACATTCTGAAGATAAAAAATGAGTGTCACTCCAATGCGGACTTCATCACATATCCCCGCATAGGATTCTTTTTCCGCATGTTTTTCCACTTCTGCGGGTTCTATTGTGGATATGTTCTTTCCACACAAATACGGATAGTAATATTCCATCTCAAAGGTATCATCTTCGTTATACACGCCCCGGACAGAGATTCCGAAAAAATCTCCGTACTCCTTTGACAGTTCTGCAAATTCATTGCCCTCCGAATCAAGTGCTGCCTTCTGAACCGTCGGTGCGCTTATAATATCTGCAAAAATATGCTGCAGCTGTTCTTTTGTAATATGACTGAACCCGATGGCTCTTAGAAATTTGTGCATTTTCTATCTTCACCTCTTTCTGTTTCTAGTTTTCGACCTGAAGAATAGATACATTCTTGTTCTTATTCAACTGGTATATCTTTTCCGTCAACCGGTCCTCTTCATCCAAAATTCTAATTACAGGCCGGATGGAATTTTCTGTCTGTTTTAAAACGATGCCGGACTCTCCGGTATTGAGCCGGACTCTCGTCCCGACCGGATAGCGTGCGACGAGCCGCTCGATCACACGCACAATTCTCCTGTCATAAAAAATATCCGTACCTTCCACCAGATACTCAAGTGCCTGCTGGATGCTCATACGTCTGCATTCCATCCCGCTGATAAAACAGTCGAACGCATCACATGCCTGTAATATTCCACATTCCGTATCCCGCGTTTTCTGCTTCAACGGAAATCCGGAACCGTCTCTTCTCTCATGATGTACAAGTACCATTTTTTTTACAAAAGGATCCATCCATTTTTCTTCCTCCAGAACAGAGTACGCAAGGATCGGATGCTTCCGATATTCAAAAGCCTCTGCTTCTGACAATTCGTTGATGTCGCAGTTGATATACGGCACCGTAATGTAGCGGAGTCCCAGATCATGCAGCAATGCTCCCAGTGCAAGTCTGTAAATCTGCTCCGCAGTGAGCTTCATTTTTTTTGCGACTATAATACATAATTTTGTTACTACAAGTGTATGTTCGTACAAATTACCTTCGCGTTCCAAAAGATCAATTACCATATTTTCATCCGCCTGCATGACATCCTGAATAATGTCCTCTGCGACGTATTCAATTTCCCGAAGAGAACTGCCCCTGTGATAAATATGCTTTTCCAGAATAGATTTTATTTTTTCAATATATTCTTCCCGTTTTTCGTTACTGATAATATCATGTGGTGTTTCATCTTCCTCATAGGGGTCTTCGACACACACGGTCTCGATTCCCAGAAAGGAGATCAGATCCAGATATTCCGTTTTCAGCGTTGTTCCCTCAGAAATGAGAATTTCATTTTCCTTCGTTATGACCGGCCCTGCAAGTTTCTCCCCCCCTTGCAGTGTTCTTACCAGTTGTATTCTCATACATTATCCTCATTCGTTGTTTTCTGTTTTTCCCATAGCTCTGTCGAGAGCTTTCTGCTCCTCATCCGATAACACGATAATGGAATTACCATCTACGATCTCTTTGATATATGTATAGCAGCCTTCGCGTGTGTGCATGGCATTGATGATAAATCCGTTATTTCTTACATCCAGCATGGCAAGAGAAAAACTGAGTTTTCCTCCCATCTCGTTGAACGCATCATACTTTATCAGTCCCATCTTCTGATAGGTCAGCTGCATGGCCTCAAACAATGATTTGATTGTTTTTTCATTCTCATTGTTTGCCTCAAGAAGTGTATCTACCTGATCCAGACGCTTGATCAGGGTATCTTCCAGATTCTTACCGTTTTTTCCGCTCATAAATACTTTGTATGCTTTTTTCAGCTTCCGCATCTGCGCTATATTTACAATGATAAGAATCAATAGAATCAGAACCACTGCACTAAGTCCGATAATAATATAATCGGAATCAAAACCTAAATACTGTGAAATCATATGCTTCCTCTCTCTTTATTCTGATATGTCTTTTATCAGAATCTTACTCTGTCTATTTTCGGATGGATCCAAACAGATCCATGATACGGTCAAGTTCATCCATAGAATAATATTCAATTTCGATCCTGCCCTTCTGGTTATCCTTCTGATTGATGGCAACCTTTGTTCCAAGAATGACTTTCATCTTCTCTTCCAGATCACGGCAGATTGCTTCCATCTTCGGATCGATTTTTACCTCTTCCTTTGCTTCCGGCTGATCTTTTTCCTGCTGGATCTTCTTTACTAATTTTTCCGTCTCACGCACACTCAGTTTTTCGTCGAAAATTTTCTGTGCTGTCGTATACTGTTTTTCCTGATCGTCAATACCGAGAAGTGCTCTCGCATGTCCGGTCGAGATCATGTCATCAATTACCATCTGCTGTACTCTCTCGTCGAGTTTTAACAGTCGCATGGAATTTGTGACAGCGGTTCTGCTCTTCGATACACGCTCGGCAACTTCATCCTGTTTCAGATTGAACTCTGTCAGTAACCGCTTGTATGCGATTGCTTCCTCAATCGGATTTAAGTTTTCTCTCTGGATATTTTCGATCAGGGAGATTTCTACGACTTCCTGGTTGGAAAGATTCTTGATAATTACTGGAACCTCTTTTAATCCGGCAAGTTTCGCTGCTCGCCATCTGCGCTCGCCGGCAATAATTTCATAATATCCTTTTCTGTCCTGTACAAGCAGAGGCTGTAACACACCAAACTGTTTGATTGACTCGGACAATTCCAACAAGGCATCCTCATCAAAATTCTTTCTTGGCTGTTCCCGATTCGGTTCTACCTTATTGATATTTACCAGAACACCCTCGATGACTTTATCGTTTTTCACATTTTCATTCTTTGCTTCCGTTTTTGTGGCACTTACTTTGTTTGGAATTAAAGAATCAATTCCCTTTCCCAGTCCACCTTTTTTTGCAGCAGCCATAGCTCTCCTCCTTATCTCTCCATCACTTCTTTTGCCAACATACGATAACTTTCTGTTCCCGCTGATTTTGAATCATACATATTGATCGGAAGTCCGTGAGATGGAGCCTCTGCTAATCGGATATTTCTCGGAATCAGTGTCTCATAGATCTTGGTATCAAGATTTTCTTTTACATTCTCTACTACCTGATTGGACAGATTGGTTCGCACATCATACATCGTGAAGACAACTCCGTCGATGACGAGATCTGGATTCAGTCTCTGCTGTACCAGATCAATCGTGTGGATCAGCTGGCTCAATCCCTCAAGTGCGTAATACTCACACTGAATTGGAACCAGCACCGAATCCGCGGTTGTCATCGCATTGATCGTCAACATGTTTAAGGATGGTGGGCAGTCAATGATGATAAAATCATAATCATCCCTGATATAATCTACGGCATTTTTTAAAATATATTCCTTTTCATTGATACCAAGTAACTCGATCTCTGCTCCGGCAAGATTCACATTGGACGGGATAATCTTCATTCCTTCTACTACGGTATCTGCCATACTCTCTTTGATGGAACACTCATCCAGCATCAATTCATATACAGTATTTTCCAGTTCGTTTTTATCAACGCCTAATCCGCTTGTCATATTTCCCTGCGGGTCAAGATCAATGGTCAACACTTTCTTTCCTGCTTCTGCAAGACAGGATGATAAATTGATAGCTGTGGTTGTCTTACCAACACCACCTTTTTGGTTTGCGATTGCAATTATTCTGCTCATATATTACCTCTTTTAAATTTTTATTACCCTGTTCATTTGGTGCGTTTTGTTTGCCAGAGTTCATTATCTCTTCTGTTTGCGCTTCTTTTTGCGCATCCGAAGTTTCATTGAAACTTCTAATATGAACTCGACAGAGTTCATTATAACACTTTTACATATTCTTTTCTATAGGAAAGTTCGTATGAAATGTTTCACGTGAAACATTTTCACAGTGATTTCAAACTGTTGTATTTCTGTTTTTTTATAAATACAAAATCTTGTAGAAAACATGTGTGAAACATTTCATTTATATAATGTTTCACGTGAAACATTGCAATGATTTGTCTAATAATACGCGTTTTAAAATATTTTTATGTAGTAATAAACATTATTTTCTATAAAATAATTGAGTGTACCGGATGATTCCGAAACACTCAATCTTTATACTCTCTAATACTAATGAATAGAAATCAAATTATTCCGAATAGCAAATACCGCTGCCTGCGTACGATCAGAAACATCAATCTTTTTAAAAATACTTGATACATGATTCTTCACAGTACGTTCACTGATGTGCAATTCATCAGCTACTCCCTTATTGTACATTCCAACCGCAAGAAGTTTCAACACTTCGAGTTCTCTCTTCGTCAGTTTTTCAATCTTCTCACTGTCCATATCCCGGTCAATCATTTTTGCATTCAATACAGGAATCAGACTCGGCTGTATGTAATCTTCTCCATCAACAACAGATAAGATTGCTTTTTTCAATTCAGAAGACTCGGAGTCTTTCAACAGATAACCATTGATTCCGATGTCCACTGCTTTCAATAAATACTCTACTTCATTATGTACGGTAAGAACAAGAATCTTGACATCTATTTTTTCATCTTTAATCTTCTGCAAAACTTCAAGTCCATTCATGCGCGGCATATTGATATCCAGCAACAAAACATCCGGTATCTGCTCTTTTAATTTTTCCATGCAATCAATATCATCACACGCCTCTGCAATTACCTGAAAGTCTCCTTCCAGTTCCAACAGCTGCTTTAATCCTTCACGAATCAATGAATGATCATCTGTAATCATTACTTTTACTGCCATTTAAAACTCCTCCTTGTTACTAATAGGTACTTTCACTATAATTTTTGTTCCAACACCGATCTTAGAGTCAATCTGTATCGAACCGGATAATAAATATACTCGTTCTTTCATCATAGACATTCCAAACCCAGAATTATCATCCCTTGGACGCTCATCCAGAATATGAACATCAAATCCTGTTCCATCATCCTCGACTATTACCGTGATAGCCCCTTGCTCGTATCTTAACAGAACATGTATCAGAGTCGGGTTTGCATGACAGATCGCATTGCTGCATGCCTCCTGAATAATTCTAAGTAACGTTATCCCGATAATCGGTTTTAATTGATAAGGAGTTCCTTCCACTACAAAATGAATCTTCTTCGTGCCGGTTGCTTCCAGCTTGTCCAAAGTTCTCTCGATTGTAATATCCAGACCAATATCATCAAAAGACATAGGGCGCAGGTTATAAATCATCTTTCTCGTATCATCGATGATCTCCCTGAGATTCTTGATCATCTTACTGAGTTCCAGCTTACACCGGATCGGATCCATATCCACCAGTTTACTGCACAGTTCTGCCATGTGAACCATTGCCGTAAGATTCTGAACGGTACTGTCATGAAGTTCGCGTGAAATGCGTTGTCTCTCATTCTCCTGCGTTTCAAGGAGAGACGTATGGTACCTTTCTTCCTCAAGTGTATTTCTGTCACACCTGCATGCAACATCTGCTTTCGCCTGCCGCAATACCTTCGCCGCTTCTTCCACTCTTTCCATCTGCTGCGTATGGTAGTCTGTCTCCTGCTGAATTGCTTCCTCGAGTTCTTTCATCTCTGCATGCAATTCATCGATTTTCTGCTTATTCCTGGAATTTACTTTTCTTGGAGTAAACGACTCATAATTAGGATCATTCGTCTCCTCAAGCAAATGGATCATTGCCTGCGTCTCTTTCAAATGAATCTGTAAATCAGAAATCCGCTTCGCACTGTTCTGCTCCTCTTTTAAAAGTTCCTCATAAATTTTCTGAATATATTCTTCTACCATTTCGCCACCGAACATATGTTTGATATTAAAAACCAAATTACCAGTATTATTTTATACCAAACGTAATTCAATGAAAAGCAAAAATTTATATTTTCAGAATTTTTAATTTGTATAAGTTATGGAAAGCGGCTATAATATAAGTAATAGGAAACGTTTTGCAAAGATTACGGGAGGTTCTATGAACAATAGCATGAAAAAGAATATCAGACATTTCTTTCTGCTGACTGCTCTTGCTGCAGGCACGATTCATCTTGTGAACCGCTTCATCGATATGACAGCAGAGATGAAAAACATTTTAAAGACGGAAAGCGGCAGCTACTATCACTGGAAGAACGGCAGCATTTTTTATATCAAGCGCGGCTCCGGTTCTCCGCTCCTTCTCATTCACGAATTAAATCCGATTGCTTCTTCTTATGAATGGTGCAGACTTGTGAAAAAGCTTGAGAATCACTATACGGTATATACCATAGACCTGTTGGGATGCGGCCGCTCGGACAAGCCTTATCTGACTTATACCAATTACCTGTATGTACAGCTTCTCACAGATTTTATTCATGATGTGATCGGGGAACGCCCGGATGTGGTAACGACAGGCAATTCCATCTCATTTGCGGTACTTGCCCAGAATATGAATCCGAATCTTCTCTCAAGCATCACTGCGATCAATCCGCCTGCGATGAGCAGCTTTGACCGCACACCGGACAAGTATTCCTCTGTCAAAAAGACACTGCTGGAGCTGCCGATCATAGGAACATTTCTCTACAATGTCCGGACACACGAATCCAATATCCGGCGGACACTGCAGAAAACATACTTCAGCAGACCGCAGCTCGTATCCAGCAAGATGCTCGATGCCTACTACGAGGCGTCGCATATGGGAAAGAGCCACGGAAAATATCTGATGGCAAGCATCGAGGGACATTATACCGACAATGCAATCGGACATGCCGTGAAAAAGCTTACCATTCCTCTGTATATTATTGAAAGCCGTTCCATGACAGATGCGGTCGCCATTGCAGATTCTTATGCGCACAAGAATGCAACTGTAGAAACCGCCTATATTTCAAATGCAGGTCTTACCCCGCAGCTTGAAGTACCGGATAAGCTTCTGAACATTATGCAGATGTTTTTACACGAAGATCACTAATGTAACATCATACCTTATACAATCAAATACTTCATAAAATCAAAAGAGAGATGACACGCTCGGATCAAGGATCCATTGCACCATCTCTCTTTTCTGTTACTGCAGCGGTTCTTTTGTCGGTGTGCCGGCTTTTCTTGGATAAGCTTTCGGTGTCTTCCTCTCTTTCTCAATCACAACAAACGAACGCTTCTGATCAAACAAATCAAATTTGTAAATGTCCTTCACTTCACCACCCAAAAGATAAATGGCTCTCTTTGCCTGTGCAGCTTCCTCATCCACCTCTCCTGATTTATAGGAAATAAATGCCCCGCCGGTCCTCACAAATGGAATACAATACTCGCTGAGGGAGGATAAATTTGCCACGGCACGGGACACGCATAGGTCAAACTGTTCCCTATATAATGTATTTCTGCCCATCTCCTCTGCTCTTCCATGAACAGCAGTCACATCTTCTAATCCGAGTGTATCAATGACCTCCTGTAAGAAACGGATTCTCTTATTCAGTGAATCTGCCAATACAATCTGAAGTTTCGGGAAAGCAATCTTTAAAGGAATTCCTGGAAAACCTGCCCCCGTCCCAAGATCCAGAATCCGATATGTCTCCGGCCGATCTTCGATACTTCTTAAATCCTTCACACGACACAACGAAAGGCTGTCAAGAAAATGCTTCTCAATTACTTCGTCAAACTCTGTGATAGCGGTCAGGTTCATAACTTTATTCGTTTCTACCAGAAGTTCATAATAGGTTAGAAATTGTCCCATCTGTTTTTCGTCCAGATGGATCTGCAAATCATCCAGGCCTTTTTTGAACTTTTCAAGATTATACGCCATAAACCACCTCTCCATTCCTGCACTGTTTTTAAGCGCATATCAAGTTTGTGCAAAACACAAATCTCCATTTCTGCGCTGTTTTTCTTTTTATGAATGATACTCCTATGAATGATGTTCCCCATGATGATTCATCTGTTCCATGTACACCAGCAATACAGAAACATCCGCCGGCGATACACCGGAGATACGCGACGCCTGACCGATTGACGTCGGACTGTACAGCTTTAACTTCTGCCGCGCCTCAATGCGCAGACTCGGAACCTCATCATAATCGAATCCTTCCGGTATCTTTTTCTTCTCCAGCTTCTTAAAGCTTTCCACCTGCTTGATCTGCCTGGAAATATACCCGTCATACTTAATCAGAATATTGACCTGTTCTCTCACTTCTTCCGGAAGCACCGGTCTCTCGTGATCAATCGGCGCCAGCTTATTATAATCAAGCTCCGGTCTGCGGATCAGTTCTGTTAACGTCACACCGGTATTTAACGGTATGCTCCCGTAACTCTCCAGAAGAGCCTGCACTTCTTTGTTCGCACCTACATGAACCTTCGCAACACGGTCAATCTCCTCTTTGATCATCTGCTCTTTTTTACAAACCCAGTCGTACCGCTCTTTTGAGATCAGACCAATCTCATATCCTTTTTTCGTGAGACGCAGATCCGCATTATCCTGTCGAAGCAACAGACGGTATTCCGCACGCGAAGTCATCATACGATATGGTTCATGATTCTCCTTCGTCACGAGATCATCAATCAGAACTCCGATATAAGCCTCCGACCGGTCCAGCACCAGCGGCTCTCTTCCGAGAATCTCCATCGCCGCATTGATACCGGCAATGAGTCCCTGACAGGCTGCCTCCTCATAACCGCTGCTGCCGTTGAACTGTCCTCCGGAAAAAAGTCCCCGGATCTTCTTAAATTCAAGGGATGCATACAGCTGGTTCGGATTAATACAATCATATTCGATCGCATAGGCATTCCGGACAATTTTCACATGCTCCAGTCCCGGCAGGGTGCGGTACATCTCATGCTGCACATCCTCCGGAAGTGATGAGGACATTCCTCCGACATACATCTCATTCGTGTGAAGTCCTTCCGGCTCAATGAAAATCTGATGCCTGTCCTTATCCGCAAACTTTACCACCTTATCCTCAATGGACGGACAGTAACGCGGTCCGGTTCCCTCTATGATTCCCGCATAGATCGGAGACCGGTCCAGATTATTGCGGATAATCTCATGCGTTTTCTCATTTGTGTAAGTCAGCCAGCAGGACACCTGGTCGATCTGCACATCCTCGGGATTCGTCACGAAAGAAAACGGAACGACTTTTTCGTCTCCCTTCTGCTCTTCCATCTTGGAAAAATCAATCGAACGTTTGTCAATTCTTGCCGGAGTACCGGTCTTAAAGCGGAATATTTCTACTCCATGTGCCAGTAACGAGTCGGTCAGATGATTTGCAGCCATCAAACCGTTTGGTCCGGTATAGGTAATCATCTCGCCGGTCAGACAACGTGCGCGAAGATAGGTTCCCGTACACAGTACAACCGCCTTACAGTGATACGTTGCACCCGAAACTGTCTTCACACCGGTAATCTGCTCACGATCGCCCTCTTTTGTGAGAATCTCGGCAACCTCCGCCTGGCGGATCGTCAGATGCTCCGTATTCTGTAATGTATTCCGCATCTCCATGCTGTAATTTGCCTTATCCGCCTGTGCCCGCAATGAATGAACCGCAGGTCCCTTGGATTTGTTCAGCATTTTCGACTGAATAAACGTCTTATCAATATTGATACCCATCTGGCCGCCAAGCGCATCGATCTCACGAACCAGATGCCCCTTGGAACTTCCACCAATATTCGGATTACACGGCATCAAGGCGATACTGTCTACACTCACAGTAAAAATAATTGTCTCAAGTCCCAGTCTCGCACAGGCAAGCGCCGCCTCGCATCCCGCATGTCCCGCTCCCACAACTGCCACATCATACGTTTCTTCCAAAAGATTCTTAGAATTCATAATCAATACAAGCCCTGCTCTCTCTGATTGCTGTAATAAACTTACCAAACTCCACATGCATCGGATGCTTCTGATATGCATTCAGATCATCCATATTCTTAAAATCAAAAATAAGTGAAAGATCATAATTGCTGTCCGGAGCAGCAGCCGCATTCGTCACAACCTCAAACGTTGCAATCAGAGGAATCTCTCTCATCTCCTCCAAACGGCGCAGTGCCTCCTTCAAATTTGCTTCCTTATCCTCATCCTTCAGCTTAAACATACAGATATGTCGAATCATCGCTGCTTCCTCCTTATCCTATGGTTGCATACTTCCAATAATAGCTGTCCAATGGTTTCTTAAATATTTAGGCCAACTATTTTCCCAGACAAAACTTACTGAATATCTCATTGACCAGATCATCTTCCACCGCTTCCCCGATGATAGTTCCCAGCACCTCATACGCGTTCATCAGATCAATCGAGTAAAAGTCCTCCGGCATTCCATCCGCGATACTCTGCTCTACTAAATGTAAACTAGAAAGTGCCTCCTGTAAAGCGGTTTTATGACGAATATTCGTAATATAGACTTCATCATTAAAGGTAACTTCTCCCCGGAAAAACATTTCCCGGATCTGCTCGGTAAAGACATCGATTCCCTTCTGCTCTCTCGCCGAAATAGAAATAACCGGACAGTCTTTATCCACATGTGCACGAATATCCTCCGCTGTTGTCAACGGCGTTAAGTCCGATTTGTTCAAAAGTATGATCGTGCGTCTTCCGTGAAGCAGCTCCATGATCTCCCCGTCGTTCTCATCCAGATTCGTGGAGGCATCTACTACATACAGAATCAGATCTGCATCCTTCACATACTTCCGCGCCTTGTCGACTCCGATTTTTTCCACAATGTCATCCGTATCACGAATCCCTGCAGTGTCTATGATATTGAGCACAATTCCATTCAGGTTAATCTGCTCTTCAAGCACATCCCTTGTAGTACCGGCAATTTCTGTAACGATTGCCCGCTCCTCGCCCAATAGAGTGTTAAGAAGTGACGATTTTCCGGCATTTGGTTTTCCCACAATGACGGTAGAAATTCCCTCTTTTAAGATGCGGCCGTTATCACTGGAAGCCAACAGCTTCTCAATTCTGTCCACTGCACCCTCTATGGTAAGCTCCAGTCTCTCCCCGTAACCATCCAGGCTGATATGCTCCGGATCATCAAGCGCCGATTCAATAAATGCTATCTCGTGGAGAATCTCTCCCCGAATCTCTTTGACTGCATCTGAGACAGCGCCGGATAACTGTTTCATGGAACTCTTTAAGGCAAATTCATTCTTCGCCGAAATCACATCCATCACAGATTCCGCCTGGGACAAATCAATACGTCCGTTCAAAAATGCACGCTTCGTGAATTCTCCCGGCTCTGCAGGACGCGCCCCATATTTGATGACTGTCTCCAAAATGCGCTTCATCACATAAACACCGCCGTGGCAGTCAATCTCAACCGTATCTTCCCTGGTGTAACTCCGCGGTCCGCGCATCAGTAAAACCATCACCTCATCAATGACTTCCTCTCCATCCCGGATATGTCCGTAATGAATCGTGTGTGTCTCCATATCCGAAAGCTTCTTACCGCCCGGCATATGAAAAATCTGATCTGTAATGGAAACCGCTTCTTCCCCGCTGATTCTGACAATTCCGATTCCCGATCCTGCCATGGCAGTCGCAATCGCAGCAATAGTATCTGTTTTCATAAATCTCCTTTAATGAAAGAATGGGGATGTCGGACGACACCCCCATTTTGTACTCTATTTCTTCAGGGTAACAACCACATGTCTGTAAGGCTCTTCACCCTCACTGTGCGTTGTCACAAACTTATCATTCTGTAAAGTCGAATGAATGACTCTTCTCTCAAACGGATTCATCGGCTCTAAAGAAACCGGGCGCTTCGTTCTCTTCACCTTGTAAGCAATGTTCTTAGCAAGATTCTCAAGCGTCTCTCTTCTTCTCTTCCGGTAATCCTCCGTATCGATCTTGACCTTCACATACTCCTCGGAATTCTTGTTCACTGCAAGGTTGGTCAGGTACTGAAGAGCATCCAGCGTCTGTCCTCTCTTACCTATCAGAACACCCATATCGTCTCCCTTTAAGTCAACGTTCACGACATTGCTGTCCTCTTCCTTCTCGATCTGGATCGTGACGGTAAGTCCCATTGCCTTAAATACGCTCTCAAGGAAATCACGGATATTATCATTCGTATCATTCTTCCTGCGGGCGCGGATCACAGCGTCCTTTCTGTTGATTCCAAGGAAACCTGCGCTTCCCTTTTCGATTACTTCATATTCGATCTTGTCATGGGTTGTCCCCAGCTTGATGATGGCTTCTGTGATTGCGTCATCAACTGTCTTTGCTGAAATCTCAATATAATCCATTTTCATCACCATACCCTTTCTAACTTACTCCACCCCGAAACTTACTTTCTGTTGTTACGCTCGTTAAAATCACGTACCATATTTGCTTTCGCGCTCATGCTTCCGGCTTTTGCCTTCGACTTTGCTGCGTTCGCCTTCTCGATTTCAAGCTCTTTCTCCGCACTGCTCAACTGCTTCTTATTGGCGTCTACCATCTGTCTGGTATTCATTTTTGCGGCATTGGAAATCTGATTCTCGGCGATTCCCATCTTCTCACGCTTTTTCTTTGCCTTTTCCTGATTCTTCTTGATAATATCTTCAAGATTCATCTTCTCGAAATGCTTGTTCAGAAAATACTGCTGTACAACACGGACAACAGCACCGGCAATCCAGTAGATACCGAGACCGACCGGAACGGTAAAACACATAACCAGTGAGAATAACGGCATCATGCGGTTCATCATCTTCATCTGCTGTGCCATCGCATCGCTCTGGTCATTGCCGCTTGCAGTCGCCTGCGGCATTAACTTGATGTTCAATACCTGCGTCAGATAAGAAATAATCGGAACCAGCAAGGCTGCAATTACCATAAGGTAAGCACCTGCAGAAAAACTTGATGTAATCACATGAAGCGGTGTATCTGAAATATTCATTCCAAAGAAATTATTTACATGGGACACCGTCTCATAGGTGGATGAAATCTCACTGGAGAGAGCCGGGAATGCATCCTTTAACGCATCCCATCCGCTGGAGTTCATCTTATAAGTAACATCCACGATCGAGTTGGCAATCGCGGTCGGATCCGAAACAGTAAAATTAGCTACCGGCTGTGTCGTGATCTTAAGTGTAGACACCAGATTGGTCATGGTATCCTGATATCCCTCTGTCGCCATGATGCCGTCTACCAGGGATGTTGCATTGCCGCCAAGCGGCTGTGTGAACAGATTCTTAATACCGCTTACATAGGCAGGAACGTTCATGAATACACGATACAAAGCAAACAGAAGCGGCATCTGAATCAGCATCTGCACGCAGCTTCCCATCATGGAAACACCGTACTTCTCATAGACAGCCTGTGTCTCCTGCTGCATTGCCATCATGGATGCCTGATCCTTTTTCCCCTGATACTTCTTATTGATCGCATTCAGCTCCGGCTGCATCTTCTGTGACAGCTTTGAGAACTTCTGCTGCTTATAAGTAAGCGGGAACAGAAGAAGATAAATAATAATCGTAAATATAATGATGGAAAGACCTACATTACCAATTCCAATCTGATCCATCAGATAGTAGACTCCATTCATTACCCATCCAAGTAATTTTGCGATTGGTCCGAGAATCGCACCGTCATACGCTGTTAATAACATTTCTGACACTTAAAATACCTCCACTATGGAACCGGATCATATCCACCTTTTGAAAAAGGATTGCATCTTATAATTCTCCATAAAGCCAGCGTGCCGCCCTTGATGGCTCCGTATTTTTCGACAGCTTCCAGCCCGTACAACGAACAGGTTGGACAATACGGACACTTGGTCGTTTTCATCGGAGAAAGATATTTTCTATAAAATTTTATCAAAGCGATCAAAATTTTTTTCAAAATGATTCCATCTTCTTTTCTTTACTAATGATCTTGTGAAGACCCCCAAGATGCAGCAGCGCACTCTCCACTTCATGATACGAGATGTCCTTCGCTGTGCTCCTTGCGACGACTACAATGTCCAAACCACTATTGAACATGTCTTCATGCAGTCTGTAGCTTTCCCGGATCAGCCGGGTCAGATGATGTCTGATAACACTGTTTCCAACTTTTTTACTCACGGAAATCCCTAAACGATTTCCTTCTGTCTGATTTGAAAGAACGTACATCACAAGGTACCGGTTCGCATATGACTTTCCCCTGCGGTATACGTTCTGGAAATCTTTGGTTTTCTTCAATGACTCGGAATATTTCATTCTGTATGCATGTCCTTTATAGAAGAAAAGACCACATAAGATGTGGCCTAAGCTGACAATTTCTTTCTACCTTTTAATCTTCTTGCAGCCAATACTTTTCTTCCGCCTGCTGTGCTCATTCTGCTTCTGAAACCGTGAACTTTCGCTCTCTGTCTCTTTTTTGGTTGGAATGTCATCTTCATATCGCATTCACCTCCTCTACGTTACAAAACATCATTCTCAATTATATCAGAAAAAGTCTCCAAGTCAAGCATAAAATAATAATCCCGGCCATCAGAATTCATCTACATTTCCACAATCTGCTCTTTGTGGAAAAAAATAACCACTATATATATAAGGAAGAAACTCATGCCATCTATATCTTGTAAAATTGCTTTCCACAACCCTTCCACAAAAAAAATTAAAATTAAGGATCCCGGAAAGCCCTTAAATACGCCGTTGACATAAGTTATCCCCGAAATGTGGATAACTTGTGGATAAAATATGGATAATACACGGACAAGTTGTGAATAAGCATCACAAACGCTGATTTTTGGCGGTCTATAACATGGAACTCCTTTTTTTCCCTCATAGACACCGTATTTTGCCCAAATAGCGATTTTTTTTCTTTTACAGTGTCCCCTACGCCATAGCGCTCCAAAGCAAATTAAACATTGATTAAAGCACTAAAATGGTGTAGGATAGAGGGTGTAGGATTTTTTTAGTATGATAAGAAATTGGAGCGTTTACATGGATCAGATTTTAGAAAAATGGGACGAGATCCTGATGACCGTGAAGACAGAACACGACATCAGCGACATTGCTTTTAACACGTTCTTACGTCCCCTTGAATTTTATGGTGTCACTGGGAACACCGCATATATCCTTGTCCCGTCCGAGCAGTTGGGACTCAGCTATATTTCCAAGAAATATTATCTGCCGCTCAAAGTAGCAATCACAGAGATCACCGGAACAGAATACGAGATCAAGTTCATTCTCCCGGAACAGGTGAAGTCGATCGCTTCTTCTCCTAATAAACAGAAAAAGCCTTTTTACTCAGAAGCGGCATCCAAATCGAATCTGAATTCCAATTATACGTTTGATACATTCGTTGTCGGAAGCAATAACCGTTTTGCCCACTCCGCTTCTCTCGCAGTTGCGGAATCTCCGGGCGAGGCATACAATCCTCTCTATATTTATGGAGGACCGGGACTCGGCAAGACGCACCTGATGCATTCCATCGGTCATTTCATCCTGGAGCGCAATCCGGATGCGAAGATTATCTGCGTGACTTCCGAGGAATTCACCAACGAGGTCATCGAGTCCATCCGAAGCGGTAATGCAGCCGCGATGAACAAGTTTCGTGAAAAATACCGCACCATCGATGTTCTGATGATCGATGATGTACAGTTTATTATAGGTAAGGAAAGTACGCAGGAAGAATTTTTCCATACGTTCAATGCTCTCCACTCTGCCGGCAAACAGATTATTCTTACATCCGATAAGCCGCCAAAAGAGATGGAGACACTGGAAGAACGTATCCGTTCCCGTTTCGAGTGGGGTCTGATGGCTGACATCGGAACACCGGACTACGAGACACGAATGGCGATTCTCCGCAAGAAGATCGAAGCGGATGAGATGAACTTAAGCGACGAGATCCTTAATTACATTGCAACCAACATCAAGTCCAACATCCGTGAGTTAGAGGGTGCTCTCAACAAACTTCTCGCCTACTCCAACCTTGAGAAAACGGACATTACAATGGAGATTGCCCAGAAGGAGCTTCAGAATATCATCACTCCGGATAAGCCGAAGGAGATTACGCCTCAGCTTATCATCGAGGTCGTATCGGAGCATTTCCAGATCTCCTTAGATCAGATGATCTCCAAGAACCGGAGCAAAGACATCGCAAGGCCGCGCCAGATTGCCATGTATTTATGTAAGAATATGACCGACACACCGTTAGATTCCATCGGTGCGCTGCTCGGCGGCAGAGATCACTCTACCATCATCCACGGCGTCCAGAAGATTTCGGATGAGTACGAGTCGGACGAGACGACACGCAGTCTCATCGACACCATCAAGAAAAAGATCAACCCGAACTAGATATTCACATTCGGTTGTTGAAATATTGTGTAAGGTTTGTTCATGAAACTGGATAAATATCATTATGTAAACCACTTAAGGTTTCTTTCACATTTTTCTTTCAAGTTTACATAATTTTTTATTCACAGGTTGTCCAGATTTCATCCGCACGTAATTCACAGACTTTCACCCTTCATTTTTTACCTGAAAGTCTTATAGATCAAGGGCTGTGTGACTTATTCACATATAAACACCCCCTAAGAATATTACTTTGAATCTCTTTTTATAACAATCATGTATGGCGTGCGCACCATATATTCCACGAACCACAGGAAGGAGTTATTAACAACTATGAAACTGATCTGTTCCAAATCAAATTTACTGCACGGTGTCAATATCGTATCGAAAGCGGTTCCAACCAGAACCACGATGGCCATTCTGGAGTGTATCCTGATTGATGCTTCTGCCAATGAGATCAAATTAACTGCCAATGATATGGAATTGGGAATCGAGACGAAGATCGAAGGTGAGATCGCAGAACGCGGAGTGATTGCTCTGGATGCCAAGATATTTTCCGAGATCGTGAGAAAGCTTCCTGACAGTGATGTTGTGATTGAGACAGACGCTTCCTTTAAGACGACCATTACCTGTGAAAAAGCAAAGTTCAATATCGTAGGAAAATCCGGAGATGATTTTTCCTATATTCCTTATATCGAGAGAAATGAAGCCATCACGTTATCGCAGTTCACATTAAAAGAAGTCATTCGTCAGACGATCTTCTCAATCGCGGACAACGACAACAACAAGCTGATGACCGGAGAACTTTTTGAGATTGAGGAGAATCATTTGAAAGTGGTATCTCTGGACGGTCATCGTATTTCTATCCGCAATATTGAGTTAAAGAATAACTATGAGCACAAAAAGGTTGTCGTTCCTGGAAAGACGCTGCAGGAAGTCAGCAAGATTCTTCCTGGAAGCGCGGAGGAAAATGTCAATATGTTCCTGACCGACAATCATATTGTATTTGAGTTTGACGATACGACTGTCGTTTCAAGACTGATCGAGGGAGAATACTTTAAGATCGAGCAGATGCTCTCCTCCGATTATGAGACAAAGATCAAGATCAACAAGCGCGAACTGTTAGATTGTATCGACCGTGCGACGCTCCTCGTCAAAGAGGGTGACAAAAAGCCGATCATCATGAATGTGACAGACGGAAACATGGAGTTAAAGATCAATTCCTTCATCGGTTCTATGAATGAGGATATTGATATTGTAAAAGATGGCAAGGATATTTTAATCGGATTCAACCCGAAGTTCTTCATTGATGCGCTTCGCGTAATTGATGAGGAGGAGGTAAGCCTTTACATGGTGAATCCAAAGGCACCGTGTTTTATCAAGGATGATGAAGGAAAGTTCATTTATCTGATACTGCCGGTGAACTTTAATGCCAGCACCGTTTAGAAACGAGGCGTAGGAGAGATATGATAGAAATAGAGATTCGCAAAGAGGATGAATTCATCAAACTGGGACAGGCACTGAAAAAAGCCGGACTTGTGGAGTCCGGTGTGGATGCAAAGTTCGTGATCCAGGATGGACTTGTAACCGTGAACGGGGAAGTAGAGACGCAGAGAGGAAAAAAGCTGCACGGCGGTGAACTTGTTTCCTATAATGGCGAGACAGTAAAGATAGTCAGATGAACATTCGGTCAATCGAGCTTAAGAATTTCAGAAATTACGAAAATTTAGAGATTTCTTTTGATGAAGGAACCAATATTTTATTCGGGGATAATGCGCAGGGCAAGACCAATATCTTAGAAGCGGCATACATGAGCGGAACGACCAAGTCCCACAAAGGAAGCCGTGACAGGGAGATGATCCGCTTCGGTGAGGAAGAAGCTCATCTGAAAACAGTTGTCGTGCGCGGCGGCAGAGAATATCAGATCGATATGCATCTGAAGAAGAACCGCGCTAAGGGGATTGCCATCGATAAGATTCCGATAAAAAAAGCCAGTGAGCTTTTCGGAATTTTAAATATTGTCTTTTTTTCACCGGAAGATCTGAATATTATAAAGAACGGTCCGGCGGAGCGGCGCAGATTTTTGGATTCCGAATTGTGCCAGCTGGATCGGATCTATCTGGCAGACCTCACAAATTACAATAAAATCTTAGCGCAGCGCAACAAGCTATTAAAAGATATGATCTATCGTCCGAGTCTTTCCGATACGCTGCCCGTCTGGGACATGCAGCTTATTGAGACCGGGAAGAAGATCATCCGACGCAGAAAACAGTTCGTGGATGAACTTCGGGAGATTGTAAGTGACATTCATTACCGCATTTCCGGCGGAAAGGAAGAGCTTTTTTTAAAATATGAGCCGAATATCGACGACATCTTTTTTGAAGATGAACTTAGCAGGGCGAAGGAAAAGGACAAAAAGCTTTGTCAGACATCGGTGGGACCGCACAGGGATGATCTGCTGTTCTCGATCGGTGACGTCGATATCCGAAAGTACGGTTCACAGGGACAGCAGAGAACATCGGCGTTGTCGCTGAAGTTGTCCGAGATTGAACTTGTGAGGAAGTCCATTTCCGATACGCCGGTGTTGCTGCTGGATGATGTGTTATCTGAGCTTGACAGCAGCCGTCAGAATTATCTGCTGAACAATATTTCCGATACGCAGACCATCATTACCTGTACGGGACTGGATGAATTTGTGAGAAATCGTTTTACGGTAAACCGGGTATTTGAAGTCATAGCCGGTCATGTATATGAGCGATCAATATAGTAAGCGTGAGCCGTTTTTCTGGCTGATGCAGAAATGGAGAATAAAATGGGTACAGAAAATGAATACGGAGCAGATCAAATCCAGATATTAGAGGGACTTGAGGCAGTCAGAAAAAGACCCGGAATGTACATTGGAAGTACATCTGCGAGAGGACTTCATCATCTGGTATATGAGATTGTAGATAATGCAGTTGATGAGGCGCTTGCCGGATATTGTAAAAATATTGAAGTGACGATCAATCCGGACAATTCCATCACGGTGGAGGATGACGGACGCGGTATCCCGGTCGGGATGAATCACAAAGCCGGAAAGTCTGCACTGGAGGTTGTATACACGGTGCTTCATGCCGGCGGAAAGTTTGGCGGCGGCGGATATAAGGTATCCGGCGGTCTCCACGGAGTAGGAGCATCGGTTGTAAATGCCCTATCTACGAAGCTTTCTGTTGAGGTATACAAGGATGGACAGATTTACAGTCAGAGTTATAAGATTGGCAAGCCGGATGAACCGGTCAAGGTTATCGGTAAGTGTTCTGCCGAAAAACACGGAACGAAGGTTACCTTCCATCCGGATCCAACGATCTTTGAGGAAACCGTCTATGATTACGATACGTTAAAACAGAGACTGCGCGAGACCGCCTTTTTAACAAAAGGCTTAAGAATTGTGCTCTCCGACGCCAGAGTGGATCCGGTGCATACACACGAATTCCACTATGCAGGCGGTATCAAGGAATTTGTGACCTACTTGAACAAGAGCAAGGAAGCGCTCTATCCGGAAGTCATCTACTGCGAGGGAACCAGGGACGGAGTCTATGTGGAAGTTGCCATGCAGCACAACGATTCCTACAATGATGCGACTTACAGCTTTGTCAATAATATCATCACACCGGAAGGCGGTACACATCTTGCCGGTTTCCGTAATGCATTGACGAAGACTTTCAATACCTATGCGCGTGCGAATAAGATTTTAAAGGATACGGAGCCGGCGCTCACCGGAGACGATATCCGCGAGGGACTCACGGCGATCATCAGCATCAAGATCGAGGAGCCGCAGTTCGAGGGACAGACGAAGCAGAAGCTCGGCAACAGCGAGGCGCGAGGCGCCGTTGACTCGGTTGTCAGCGAGCAGCTCACCTACTTCCTGGAGCAGAATCCTACGGTGGCGAAGAACATTTGTGAAAAATCACTGCTTGCGCAGCGCGCAAGGGAAGCAGCGCGAAAAGCGCGTGATCTCACCAGAAGAAAGACTGCACTTGAGGGAATGTCTCTTCCGGGCAAGCTTGCCGACTGTTCAGACAAAGACCCGAAGAACTGCGAAATCTTTATCGTAGAGGGAGACTCCGCCGGCGGTTCCGCAAAGACGGCGAGAAGCCGTGCAACGCAGGCGATCCTGCCGCTCCGCGGTAAGATTTTGAATGTGGAGAAGGCAAGATTAGACAAGATTTATGGCAATGCTGAGATCAAAGCGATGATTACCGCGTTTGGTACCGGTATTCATGAAGATTTTGACATCAGTAAGCTCCGCTATAATAAGATCATCATTATGACTGATGCCGATGTCGACGGTGCACACATTGCAACGCTGATGCTGACCTTTTTGTACCGCTTCATGCCGGAGCTGATTAAGCAGGGACATGTCTATCTGGCTACTCCACCGCTCTATAAGATCGAGAAGAACAAGAACGTGTGGTATGCGTACGATGATAACGAATTAAACAGCATTCTGACAGAGATCGGCCGCGACGGCAACAACAAGATCCAGCGATACAAAGGACTTGGTGAGATGGATGCCGAGCAGCTCTGGGAGACGACCATGGATCCGGAGAAGCGTATCTTAAAGCGTGTCATGATTGATGAGGAGAATTCTTCTGAGATTGATGTGACATTTACGACGCTCATGGGAGACAAGGTAGAGCCGCGCCGTGAATTTATCGAGGAAAATGCAAAGTATGTACAGAATCTTGATATCTGACAGACGGACTGTACAGAGTATGTAATTGATAGAAATGGAGAAAAATCCTATGGATGACAAGATTTTTGACCAGATACATGATGTGGATCTGAAGAAAACAATGGAAAGTTCCTACATCGACTATGCCATGAGTGTCATTGCACAGCGTGCGCTGCCGGATGTAAGAGATGGTTTGAAGCCGGTACAGAGGCGTGTCCTCTATTCCATGATTGAGCTGAACAACGGACCGGACAAGCCGCACCGTAAATGTGCGCGTATCGTCGGTGATACGATGGGTAAATACCATCCGCACGGCGACAGCTCAATCTACGGAGCACTCGTCAATATGGCACAGGACTGGTCATTCCGTTATCCGCTTGTCGACGGACATGGAAACTTCGGTTCCGTCGATGGTGACGGCGCTGCTGCTATGCGATACACTGAGGCAAGACTTTCCAAGATTTCCATGGAAATGCTTGCGGACATCGGAAAAGATACGGTTGATTTTGTTCCGAACTTTGATGAGACGGAAAAAGAGCCTACAGTGCTTCCGTCCCGTTTTCCGAATCTGTTAGTCAACGGTACGACCGGTATCGCTGTCGGAATGGCGACCAATATTCCGCCGCACAATCTGCGCGAGGTTATTAACGGTGTGGTAAAGATCATTGATAACCAGGTGTTGGAAGACCGCGGAACCGATATCGAGGAGCTTTTGACGATCGTCAAGGGACCGGATTTTCCTACCGGAGGTACGATTCTTGGAACCGCCGGAATCAACGAGGCATACCGGACCGGACGCGGAAAAGTCAGAGTACGCGCGGTGACGAGCATTGAGCCGATGCAGAACGGCAAGAACCGTATTGTTGTGACGGAGCTTCCGTACATGGTAAATAAGGCGCGTCTGATCGAGAAGATTGCGGAGCTTGTCAGAGATAAGAAAATCGACGGCATCACCGATCTGCGGGATGAGTCCGACCGTCAAGGTATGAGAATCTGCATCGAACTCCGCCGTGATGTGAACCCGAATGTCGTGCTGAACCTTCTGTACAAGCATACACAGCTTCAGGATACGTTCGGTGTTATTATGCTGGCACTCGTTGACAATCAGCCGAAGGTCTTAAACCTTTACGAGATGCTCAACTATTACCTGATCCATCAGGAAGAAGTTGTCACCAGAAGAACGAAATATGATCTGAACAAGGCGGAAGAACGTGCCCATATCTTACAGGGATTATTAACAGCACTTGATAATATCGATGAAGTTATCAACATTATCCGCAGCAGCAAGAACACTCAGGAAGCAAAAGAGCGCTTAATGGAGCGTTTTTCACTGACGGACGTACAGGCACAGGCGATCGTGGATATGCGTCTGCGTGCGCTGACAGGTCTGGAACGCGAGAAGCTGGAGAACGAATACGCGGAATTGATGGAGCGCATCACAGAGTTGAAGGCAATTCTTGCCGACAAGAAAAAGCTGCTCGGCGTCATCCGTGAGGAGATTCTTCTGATCGCCGACAAGTACGGGGATGACAGAAGAACATCCATCGGTTTTGACGAATATGATATTTCCATGGAGGATTTGATTCCGGTTACCAATACCGTCATTACCATGACGAAGCTTGGATATATCAAGCGTATGAGCCTTGACAATTTCCGTGCGCAGAACCGCGGGGGCAAGGGAATCAAGGGAATGGAGACCATTGATGACGATTACATCGAGGAACTTCTGATGACGACATCGCACCATTACCTGATGTTCTTCACGAATACCGGCCGTGTATACCGCATGAAGGCTTATGAGATTCCGGAGGCAAGCAGAACCGCGCGCGGTACCGCAATCATCAACCTGCTTCAGCTGCAGCCGGGCGAGAAGATTACCGCGGTCATTCCGATACGGGAGTACACCGAGGGACATTTCCTTTTTATGGCGACGAAGAAGGGTATCGTGAAGAAAACGCCGATCACGGACTATGCAAATGTGAGAAAGACAGGTCTTGCAGCCATCAATCTGCGCGAGGACGACGAGCTGATCGAGGTGAAGAAGACCGATAATAATCAGGATATTTTCCTTGTCACCAAATACGGACAGTGTATCCGGTTTAAAGAGACAGACGTAAGAAAAACAGGCAGAACATCCATGGGCGTCATTGGTATGAACCTGACAGACGGAGATGAGGTCGTCGGCATGCAGATGGAATCCCAAGGAGATTCCCTGATGATCGTTTCCGAAAAAGGTCTCGGAAAGTGCACGTTAATCTCCGAGTTTACCACACAGAACCGTGGCGGTAAGGGTGTGAAGTGCTACAAGATTACCGAGAAAACAGGTAATATCGTCGGTGTCAAGGCAGTCAACCATGACAATGAAATAATGTTAATCACGACAGAGGGTATCATTATCCGCATTAAGGTAGCGGATACGGCACTTCTTGGACGTATTACCTCCGGTGTCAAGCTGATCAATCTGGACGAGAATGTGACTGTGGCAAGCATTGCGAAGGTGCGCGAAAATAAGGAGCTTGAGACAGCCGATACTTCTGAGCTTCTGACCGATGAGGAAGAGGCGGCAAGCGCGGCTCTTGCAGCAGAAAATGCGAAGAAAGCAGCCGGTCAGGCGGATAATTCCGAGACGGATGATGAGCTGATGGAAGAGCTGTTGAAACGTGCCGAAGACGATGCCAGAGATGACAGTGACAAGGAATAAGCATTTTTCTAAAAATAAAAGAAAAATAAAAAGTATAAAAAAAATATAAAGATATATTTGACATCGTATAGCCTTTTCTATATGATAGAGTGTGAAGAGAGATTTTACTATTAAGGAGGAACAGGTTATATGAGTACTTATGGAGCAATTCTTGGAGCAAGCATCGGTGTCATTCTGTTATGTCTTGTTGTTGTGGTAGCATGCTATGTGTTATATGCAGTTTCCCACATGAAGGCATTAAAGGCACTGGGATACAAAAATGCATGGCTTGCATGGATTCCATACGGTGTATTTTATGCATGTGCGGATGCAGCAGCAGAGGGGGAAGGCGAGAAGGTAAAGTTATTTGGAAGCCTTGAACTTCCGGCAATGGTATTCAAGCTCTGGTGGATTTTACCGGTTGCACTGTTATTCATCCCGGTAAACGGCACGGTAGAAAATGTCATCACAATCGTATTAAACGTTGTATTCTTAGGATGCAGCTACGCTAAGATGTATGCAAAGTTAGAGGGTAAGCAGGAGAGCGAGACACAGGCAATCGGCTGTGTATCCGGTCTGATCCCGATCATTGCAGTTGTAAAATTCCTGTCTTATAAGGGAAACAACTAAAAATTAAAGATGTATCGGAACCCGCGGTCTTTTGACCGCGGGTTTTTCTTATTCCTTTATTTACATTTGAAATACCAGGTGTTATAGTAAATCACGGATGATATTCCGCAGCGCGGAAATGATACCGTAGAAGAAAAGAGAACGAACCTTAGACCGCCAGTTTCCGACGGGACGTGGATCGAGGAGACCATGATTTCACAGGAAAGGTGCCGCATACTGCTTCCGGGAGGAGGCGTTTGTATTTCATTGAATGATGTACAGACCGAACGTATGCAGATCGGTTTTATCGGTGCCGGCAAGGTCGGCGTGTCACTTGGCAAATATTTTAAAGAAAAGGGCAGGAACGTAGGAGGTTATTACAGCCTGACCCGCGCGTCTGCTGCATGGGCAGCAGCATTTACACAGACAACCTGTTATGAAAGTTTAGAAGAAATCATCAGCAGTTGCGGCATGATTCTATTTACTGTACCGGATTCCGCCATCGCAGAAGTGTGGCAGCAGGCAAAGCCCTATGTATCCGGTAAAGTGATCGGTCATTGCAGCGGTCTTTACAGTTCAGACATCTTTTCAGACTGGGACAGCATGAACTGTCATGCATGTTCCGTACATCCTCTTGCTGCAATCAGCAGCAAAGAAAATGCATGGAGAGAATTATCCGGCGTATTGTTCACACTCGAGGGGGACTCCTCCTATGTGAAGGATCTGGAGACATTTTTCCATTCCATGGGCAATCGCACCCGTATCATTTCCAAAGAAGACAAAATCAAATATCACGCGGCGGCAGCAATCTCATCCAACTATATGACTGCCTTATTTTCCATGTCCGAGCAGCTGCTTCTCGACTGTGGATTCGCACAGGAGGAAGCGCGAAGCGAGCTCTATGCACTTGCAAAGGGAAATCTGGATCACATTCTGACACAGGGATGCGTGCAGTCTCTCACAGGTCCGCTGGAGAGAAATGACTGTGCTACCGTAGAAAAACATATTTCCGCGTTAAATGAAAAACAGCGGAAAATATATACTTCCTGTGCTGAATATCTCACAGATTTCGCACAGAGCAAGCATCCGGATCGTGATTACACGGAGATGAGAAAATTGTGCAGAGACGGGGAACACAGCCCGGGCGCGGAATGCGCGGAAACAGTGTAAACATGAAAACACAGTCTATGCGCCTGGGGCGCAGGAAAAGTGGAGGGAAACATGAAAAACACAGTATTGACGTTACAGAAGCAGAAGGAAGAACACGATAAGATCGTCATGGTGACGGCTTATGATTACACGACGGCAAAGATCATGGATGAAGCCGGTGTCAACACGATTCTCGTCGGGGATTCATTGGGAATGGTAATGCTCGGATATGAGGATACGCTCTCTGTGACCATGGAAGATATGATTCATCACACGGCGGCGGTCTCCCGCGGTGCAAAAGATTCATTTGTAGTTGCGGATATGCCGTTTATGTCCTACCAGACATCCGTGTACGACGCAGTGGTCAATGCCGGAAGACTGATGAAGGAAGGCCGCGCGAATGCGGTAAAGCTGGAGGGTGGTGTGGAATTTGCACCTCACATCGAGGCGATCGTGAAGGCATCCATTCCGGTTGTGGCGCACATCGGATTGACCCCCCAGTCTGTCAATGCATTCGGTGGATTCAAAGTGCAGGGAAAAGATGTGGAGGCAGCGAAAAAGCTTCTGGCTGATGCAAAAGCAGTGGAAGCGGCAGGTGCCTGCATGGTCGTGATGGAGTGTGTGCCGGCGAAGCTGGCAGCTAAGATATCAGAGGAACTTACAATTCCGACCATCGGTATCGGTGCGGGAGCAGGCTGTGACGGACAGGTGCTCGTCTACCAGGATCTGCTCGCCATGTACGGCGATTTCCGTCCGAAGTTTGTGAAGGTATTTGCGAATGTCGGCGAGGTGATGCGCGAGGGCGTCAAAGCATATATCAAAGAGACAAAAGAAGGAACATTTCCGGGCGAGGAACATTGCTTTAAGATCGATGACTCGGTGATTGATAAATTATACTAAATATAAAAAATGGCGAAAGGAGCAGATTATGAAAATCGTATCAACCATAGAAGAAGTAAGAGCACAGGTAAAGGAGTGGAAAAAGGAAGGACTTTCGATCGGTTTTGTGCCGACCATGGGCTACCTGCATGAGGGACATATGAGTTTGATCGATGCAGCCGGAGAGAATGACAGAGTCGTTGTGAGTATTTTTGTCAATCCGATGCAGTTTGGGCCGACGGAGGATCTCGCAAGCTATCCGAGAGATCTGAAACATGATGCAAAGCTCTGCGAGGAGCACGACGTGGATCTCATTTTCCATCCAACGCCGGAGGAGATGTACGGGGATCAGTTCTATTCCTATGTCGATATGGATGTACTGACCAAGGAGCTTTGCGGACTCAGCAGACCGGTACACTTCCGCGGCGTGTGCACGGTTGTGACGAAGCTTTTCAATATTGTGACGCCGGACCGCGCATATTTCGGACAGAAAGACGCGCAGCAGCTTGCGGTTATCAAGAGAATGGTAAAAGATCTGAACATGCCGCTTACGATTACCGGCTGCCCGATCATCCGAGAGGAGGACGGACTTGCAAAAAGTTCCCGTAACACCTATCTGTCGCCGGAAGAGCGGAAGGCAGCGCTTGTGTTGAGCCGTTCCATCTTCCTCGGAAAAGAGATGGTGGAAAAGGGAGAGCGCGACTGCAAAAAAATTCTTGCCTCAATGACAGCGGAGATTGAAAAAGAGCCGCTTGCAAAGATTGATTATGTAAAAATCGTAGATCTTGACACGATGCAGCAGGTGGAGAAGATCGACAGAGGAATCCTTGCCGCGATAGCAGTCTATATCGGAAAGACAAGACTGATCGATAATTTTATGTATGAATTGGAGAACTAAGCGATGACAATTACAATGTTAAAAGCAAAAATACACCGCGCAACAGTAACACAAGCGGAATTAGACTACGTCGGGAGCATTACCGTGGATATGGATCTGCTGGAGCAGGCGGGAATCCTGGAATACGAGAAGGTACAGATCGTGGATGTCAACAACGGCTCCCGCTTTGAGACCTACACGATTGCCGGGGAGCGCGGCAGCGGCGTGATGTGCTTAAACGGCGCGGCGGCGCGCATGGTGCAGACCGGTGACAAGATTATTTTGATGGCATACGCGCAGGTGATGCCAGAGGAAGCATCAGAACTTCGCCCGACGGTGCTTTTCGTGGATGAGAAAAATAAAGTCACAAAGGTGACAAATTACGAAAAACACGGAGAAATCGGATAATATTTCTTGCATATCCCCCCGGGGTCATATGTTATTTCTAAATCACAAAGAGTATAATGAACGTAAGACAGGGGGGAACGGTATGACGATCAAGGAAGCGGCTGCAAAGACGGGTCTGACAGAAAAGACCATACGCTACTATGAAGCGCAGGAAAATCGTTTCCGAGAAAAACGGAGTGTGCCGGGCATTGATTGATCCGAAAAATATCAAAGCCGCGGACATTGAGCGCATGGTGCAGATCGCCTCCACCGGATCTGGCGACCAGCTTTTCATCTACAACTGGAATCCGCCCGGAGGCGTCAGCTCCATGCCTTATACCGGGATTTAACACAAAAAGGATTGTTTCATAAAATTCAATGGACTATAATGATTCTTATGAGTACGTGGAGAAGGCACGGAACAAAGGAGAATGATTATGCCGCAGAATTTTTATGAATTGGTCTGGATTTTTATTATCTATGCATTTATAGGCTGGTGTACCGAGGTATCCTACGCAGCACTCGATACCGGAAAGTTCGTGAACCGTGGATTTTTGAACGGTCCGTACTGTCCGATCTACGGGTGCGGCGTGGTGATTGTGGTGGCCATCCTGACACCTCTGAAAGAAAATCTGCTGATCCTGTTTGCAGGATCTTTTCTTCTTACCTCTGTGCTGGAGTACATTACGGGTTATATTCTGGAAAAAGTATTTCACAACAAGTGGTGGGACTATTCTGACAAGCCATTCAACATCAAAGGTTACGTCTGCCTGAAGTTTTCGATCTACTGGGGACTGGCATGTACCTTTATCATGGATATCATTCATCCGATCATTTATGCAGCCATACGCTTTATTCCGTTCGTGCTTGGCGTAGTGCTGCTCAGTATTATCATGTGCGTGTTCGCGGCAGACTGCATCATCACGGTCACGACGATTCTGAAATTCAATAAGCGCTTAAAGGTCATGGATGAGATGGCGGCGTCTATTCACCGGCTGTCCGATGAGATCGGCGAAAATATCTATGAAAATGTGACAGACGTTATTGAAAAATCCGAGAAATTCCAGAAAACACATGTGGAGCTGATGGATAAGATCAGCGAGACGAAGGAAAATATTTACGGGCTGCCGCAGACAGCGAAGGATAAACTTGCGGAGACGACGGGAGCGGCGAAGGATAAGCTTGCGGAGACGACGGGAGCAGCAAAGGATAAATTTGCGGAGACGACAGGGGCAGCGAAGGATAAGCTTGCGGAGACGACGGGAGCGGCGAAGGATAAGCTTTCAGAGACCAAGGAGAGTATTTCGGAACTGCCGCAGACAGCGAAGAACAAGCTTGCCGAGAAGGCAGAGAATTATGCAGCTTCCCGTGAGGAGAAAAAGCGCGAACGCGAACTTGCACTCGAGGAGAAAAAGCGCGAGCGTGCAGAACTTATGGAGCGCTACGAGAAGCTGTACGAGGAGAAAAGCTTTGGTTTTCAGCGTCTGATGAAGGCATTCCCGGATATGAAGTCGCGGGATAACAACGAGACGCTGGAAAAATTCAAGATTCACTTTAATATCAAAAAGAAAGACGAAAACAAAAAAGATCAGGCATCCTAAACGCCACATATACAGCAGACAGGGAGAGGAAGAACGGTATGATAAGAACAATTCAAACAGATGAGATTACAAAAAATATCAAAGAAATGTGTATACAGGCAAATCATTATCTGTCCGCGGATATGGATGCGGCGATGAAGCATGCCGCTGACACAGAACAGTCTGAACTCGGGAAAAAGATTTTACATCAGCTGCAGGACAATTTAAAGATTGCGGACGAGGAGATGATTCCGATCTGTCAGGACACCGGAATGGCAGTGATCTTTCTGGAAGTCGGACAGGATGTCCATTTTGAGGGCGCAGCGATTGAGGATGCCGTTAACGAGGGAGTCCGTCAGGGATACACAGAGGGATTCCTGCGCAAATCCGTTGTCGGTGATCCGCTCATTCGTGAAAATACAAAAGATAACACGCCGGCAGTCATTCATTATTCCATCGTGCCGGGCGATCAGGTAAAGATCACCATGGCGCCGAAAGGATTCGGCAGTGAAAATATGAGCCGCGTGTTCATGTTAAAACCGGCGGACGGCATCGAGGGAGTCAGGCATGCGATTCTTACCGCCGTAAAGGATGCGGGGCCGAATGCATGTCCGCCGATGGTCGTCGGAGTCGGCATTGGCGGTACATTTGAAAAATGCGCGCTTCTCGCCAAGCAGGCGCTCACGAGACCGGTCGATGAACATTCCGATATCCCCTATGTCAAAGATCTCGAGGAAGAGATGCTTTCAAAGATCAATCAGCTTGGAATCGGACCGGGAGGACTCGGAGGAACGACGACGGCGCTTGCAGTGAACATCAATACCTATCCGACACACATTGCGGGACTTCCGGTGGCTGTCAATATCTGCTGCCACGTGAACCGGCACGTTGTAAGAACACTGTAAGAGAAAATATGCCGGGTTTTCCACAAACAGAAAATGAAATGTTGATAAGCAGGATGATGAGAGGAAAAGATATGGATAAACATATTGCAACACCAATTACGGAAGAGGTTACCAGAGATTTAAAAGCCGGGGACTATGTCTATCTGACAGGAACCATGTATGTGGCGCGCGATGCGGCACATAAGCGCATGATCGAGGCATTGGACCGGGGCGAGGAGCTTCCGATTGACATCAAGGATGCGACGATCTATTATATGGGACCGTCTCCCGCCAGGGAAGGACGTCCGATCGGATCTGCCGGACCGACCACAGCCACCCGTATGGACAAATACGCTCCGAGACTGTTGGATCTCGGTGAAAAGGCAATGATTGGAAAAGGAAAGCGCTCAAAAGAAGTGATTGACGCGGTGATCCGCAACCACGCCGTCTATTTTGCAGCCATCGGCGGAGCCGGCGCACTGCTTTCCAAATGCATCACAAAATCTGAGATTGTATGCTATGAGGATCTCGGCGCGGAGGCAATCCGCAAGATCGAGGTAAAAGATTTTCCGGTTATCGTCGTGATCGACCGCGAGGGAAACAACCTCTACGAGACAGCAATCCGACAGTATCACACATTAGAAGAAATGTAGCGGGTCATTTTCCTGCAACAAAAAAGAGCCTTTCGGCTCTTTTTTCTTCCGGTCTTATTCCAGAACAAGCAGCAGAGACATTTTGAAACGTCCCTTTGCGGTTACGCTGTGCAGACCGTTCTTCTCAAAACGGAAGCTCTCACCTGCGTTTAAGGTATAGTCGGTACCCTCGTATCCGATGACAGCTGTACCCTCAAGCGCGGTCAGGATTGCGTTGCCTGGTGCGCGGTGTGGTGTCAGTCCGGTACCCTCATCGAATGCCATGAGGACAAACTTCATCGTGTCGTTGTGTACGATATCCACGTTTGCAATGCTTCCCTCCTCGTAAGAGATCAGTTCCTTCAGATTCAATACCTCTTTTGTTTTTACAAGATCGTTCATAGTGTTCTCCTTTTTTGTAATAATTTCTGTATAGATACAACCCTCGCCGGTTTTGACACCACAGAGAGTTCTCTCCGGTACGAGCAATATCTCATCCGGGTGCAGATCCATTGTTTCCGGCTGTTCACCGATGAGAAACGTTCCGGTGCCGGCAGCTCCGATATAGATGGACATCGTATCGTAGCTTTCCGGTGTGATGGATGTGCCTGCGCCAAGGGAAAACCAGGTAGCGGAATTGGAAGTGCCGAGTCCGGTATTTCGTGAGATGGTCATCTCCTCGCGGATCGGACGTTTTGCTGCGATGGTAAATACGCCTTCTGACATAGTAGATCCTTTCTGTCACATCGCTTTGTCTGTCAGGGAGACAGGTACGATGCTCTTTATTTTTTTCTGATGATGGCTGAACTCATTGACAACCACATTGACGTCAAAGGACACGGAAATATTCTTTTCTGTCAGAACTTTTTCCGTGCTGCCATAGAAAAAAGTGCCTTTGTGATTCATCATAAAAGCCTCGTCGGCGACAGACATGGCGTTGGTCGGATAGTGCGTGTTCATGATTGCGCTGATGCCGTCCTCGTGGGAGAGCCGGTCGATCATGTTGAGAACCAGAATCTGATTGTGAAAATCAAGACCTGTTTCCGGCTCGTCGAGAATGATCAGCTTTGGTTCATTGATCAGTGCGCGCGCAATCAGTACCATCTGAAGTTCTCCGCCGCTCATGCGGTTGCAGTCTTTTTTGGCAAGATGCGTGATGCCTGTTTTCTCCATCATGGCTTCCGCCATCTCAATCTCCCGTCTGCCGGGCTGTTCAAAAACGCCAAGATGCGAACAGCGGCCGAGCATGACCATTTCCAGTCCGGTGTAGGAAAAAGCAAAACCGTGGCTCTGCGGAATGTAGGAGACATTGCTCCACAATTCCTTTGGTTTTAATGTTTTGATGTCCTGCCCGTACAGAAAAGTCGTTCCCTCTCTCCAGGGGAGCAGACCGATCATGCATTTTAATAGTGTGGTCTTTCCGATACCGTTGGGACCTAAGATTGCTAAAATATGACCTTCCTCTAATGAGAGATTGATATCAGCTAATATTATATCCTGTTTGGGATATCCAAAACAGCCATTTTTTATTTCAAGAATCATTGCAGATTGCTCCTGTTCTTATTCAGCAGTGAAATAAAGACCGGTGCTCCGATGATGGCGGTCAGAATGGACAGCGGAAGCTCGATGACGCTGATGGTTCTTGAAAGTGTGTCAATCAGAATCATAAAGCTTGCACCGAGGCTTAAGCTGATGGGAACCACGTAGCGGTTGTTGCTTCCGACAAGCATTCTGGCGCAGTGCGGGACTAAGAGACCGATCCAGCCGACCTGACCGCACATGGATACCGCCGAGGCGGTAATGACCGTCGATGCCAGGATGAATATCATTTGTGTCCGTTTTAAGTTGATGCCGCTGGCTTTCGCTTCATCCTCACTTAAGGATAAAATATTCAGTCTCCATCGGAGCAGATAGATGACGACGATTCCAATGAGAATGAGCGGAGAGCCGATCAGCAATTTTTTATAAGTGGCGCTTGTGAAGCTGCCCATCAGCCAGTAAGTAATTTCCGGAAGCTTGTCCTGCGGGTCGGCAGTATATTTCAGCAGAGAGCCGATGGCGTTAAACAGGGAGGAGGCGATTACGCCTGCCAGCACCAGATAGACCATAGAGCGGTTCTCATTTTTTCCTGCGATCTTTAACGTAAAAAATACGGAGGCAAGTCCGAACGCAAGTGCAATGAGCTGTGTCTCCAGAATACCGCAGGAAAGGATGATCGCAAGGATCGCTCCCACGCAGGTGCCGCTGGTAACACCGAGAATGTCCGGTGTTGCCAGTGGATTGGAAAACAGCGATTGGAACGTGTTTCCTGCGCAGGTAAGACCTGCTCCCACAATAATTGCCATCAGAATCCGCGGCAGCCGCAGATTGATTACAATGGAGTAATTCTGCGCATGTCCTTCATTTCCCGTGAGAACATCGCGGAAAACAGTGATTACGTCGCCAACCGGCACATTCATTCTGCCGAGGCAGATACAGATCAGTGCGGTGACAAGCGGCAGCAGTATCATGAAGAGAATGGCAAGCGGTGTAAAATGCCCCCGTTTGATCAAAAAATTATCATTCATCAGTACTGAAGCATTTCCTCCATTTCCTCATCGGTAACATCGTAGCCATACCAGTCATGGTAATATTCACGGATGGTATCCTCCAGAGGATAGTCTGCGAAAACTTCAGGGTAAGTGTTGCATGCAAGCCATGCGAATACCAGCGGAGCGTCCGGGTTTGGTGTAAACCAGTTCCATATGCCGAGCGTTGTGTCATAGACACGTCCGTCCTGAACAGCTTTGATGGAGGAGAAATCGGTTCCCTCTACCCTGTTCTCCAGCACGTCCTCCGAGGTAAGACCGATGAGTCCCGGACCGTCGACAAACAGAATATCCGGATTCCAGTCGTAGATCTGTTCCATGCTCACCTGTGTAAAGCCGGTTGCCTCCGCGGCAACGTCCGTGACACCTAAGTGTTTCATCCAGTAGGTACCAAAGGTTCCGTTGCCGGATACCTGCGGTACGCCGTCGCTGTATTTCCACAGAATCAATGCGCTCGGACGCTCATCCTCCGGAACGGCTGCAATCCTTGCCTCCACATCCGCAACAATCTCGTCGCCGGCAGCAGTGAAAGCATCGGTCTTGCCTTCCTCACCGAAGACATCCTCCAGAAGATCCAGCCACTGTTTGTAGCGGTTTAACGGATCAGCTTCTGTCTCGTGACCGACGGTTGCAAATCCGATACACGGAATGCCGCTCTCCTGTAAGATCTCTGCGTGTGCCGTATTGCCGGCATTGTATAAGATGACATCCGGTTCTAACTTCATGATTTCCTCGATATTCAGATCACTCTGTGCATAGACGGTATCCGCGGATTCCATCAGCTCCGGTGCGATATTTTTGAGAACCGTCTTTGAGATGGTATCCTTGAAAGAACCGCAGTAGCCTACGATATAAGGAGCTTCCCCGCCGAAATAGGACATGTAGGTGGAGAGAATCGGAATCTGGTCAATCACTACGCGGGTAATGTGATTCGGAACTTCCACAGTGTTGCCGGCATGGTCAACCACGGTGTGGGTGCCGGTGTCCTCGGTGGCAGCAGTTTCAGTGTCTACGCTCTCCGTCGATTCGGAAGTGGCTACAGTCTCGGTGGCTGCTGTGACTCCGTTATCTGAAGTATTCTCTGTTCCGGAAGCCGCATTGCTTCCGCAGGCTGCAAGCTGCAGTACCATGGCAGCTGTCAATAATGCAGCGGTAAGTTTTGTCTTTTTTATCATATTTCCTCCCTCTGAACGGTATCAGTATGTAATTATTGGTTAGTTAAAACTAACCAACGAGACATAGAATACTGGAAAAGGAAAGAAAAAGCGGTTGCTATTGCAACCGCCTCAAAAAAAGATTATATTGCCAGAAAATCCGGATCAAGAATCTGCAGCCTGGAACCCGAAAAATTCAGAATCCCCTCGTCGCGCATTTTGCAAAGTTCGCGGGAGAGAGCGCTCCGGTCCGCGTAGAGATATTCCGAGAGTTCTCTGCGGCTGTAAGGAAGGCAGACCGTTCCGTCCGGTGCGATCTCTAACGTCTGCAGATAGATCTTTAACTTGTCCCGCAGCTTTTTCTGACTCAGAATCCGTATTTTGCTGTTAAAAAACATCACCTGGCGCGCAAATTCCTGCATCAGATTGGTGGTGACCTGCATACGGCAGGAGCAGGAAAATGTTTTTTCCGACAAGAGCGCGGCAAAATCGAGCATCAGGATCTTGCTTTTTTCAACAGTATGAATGTAGACATGGCTCGCTACCTGTCCGGCGCACACAGACTCGGCGCCGAAGACGTCGCCGCTTCGCAGGTGATTGATGATGATCTGGTTCCCGTTCTCATCGACCAGATATTCTTCGAGCATGCCGGTGAGCAGAATGCCGGAGCAGCCGGAGGAATCCCCGAGTGCGGCGATGGATGCATCCTGCGGATAATCGACCACGCGCGCATTTAAGCAGCGCAGGACATTGGGATATTTATCTTTTGGTAATTGACGGAAGATACTGGAATGTTCCAGTACATCCTGATATAGAGCTGTTTCAATAATCATATATTTCCGGTTGCCGCTGCAACCGCCCTCCGTTTTTGAAATCAGGTAAAATAATGAGTTAGTCAACTCTAACATTATAACTTTGCCGGCAGGAGAAGTCAAGGTTTACATAAAATCAATTTCGGGAAGGATACCATCCGTCCGGGGATCGAAATTCAGAAGTGAAAAACAGAAAAAAATAAGGTATAATCTGGATATGCGGAGGTGAGAGGGGTATGATACTGAATACAGGAAGCAGGACAGACATACCGGCGTATTACAGCGACTGGTTCTATGAGAGGGTTCGCGCGGGAGAAGTTCTGGTGCGCAATCCGTATTATCCCACGCAGATAACAAGATACCGGCTCGATCCTGCGGTGGTGGATGCACTTGTATTCTGTACGAAAAATCCGCTGCCTATGCTGGAGCGCCTTCCACTGCTGGATGCGTTTACCATGTTCTGGTTTGTGACGATCACGCCTTACGGCAGGGAGATAGAACCTCGTGTGCCTGATAAGAACCTCGTCGCGGAGGCATTTTGCAGATTGTCGGAGAGCGTGGGAAGAGAACGTGTCAGCTTCCGTTACGATCCCGTCTTTTTAAATGAGACCTACACCGAGCAGTATCATGTGGAAAAGTTCGGGGAGTTTGCAGAGAAGCTGTCCGGATATACCGGGCAGTGCGTGGTGAGTTTTATTGATTTATATGAAAAAACCAGGCGGAACTTTCCGGGCGTAAGGAGCGTCGGAAAGGAGCAGCAGGAGCGTCTGATTGCGGCGTTTTCCGAGATAGCGGAAAAGCAGCATCTTCAGATTCATCTGTGCTGTGAGAACCGCAGTCTTGTCCGGCAGAATGTGGATGCGGACGGTTGTTTATCGCAGTCTGTATTGGAACGTGCCATCGGGTGCAGATTGAAGGTGCCACAGCAGAAACGGGCGAGAGGTGAGTGCTCCTGCCTGCTCGGCGCAGACATCGGTGCTTATAACACCTGCGGACATGAATGTCTGTACTGCTATGCCAACTATGACAGCCGCACCGTCCGGGAGAACCGGCTGCAGCATGATCCCCGCTCGCCGCTTCTGATCGGGCATGTGCAGAGCACAGACATTGTAAAAGATGCAATCCAGCGTTCCTGGAAAGATCCACAGATGAGTATTTTTGATTTGTATTGATAAAAAAAGTAAAATCATGCAGGAGGTACCACAATGAAAAAAGAGTTGAACTGGGCAGTCTTGGGATGTGGCGTCATCGCAAATGAAATGGCACAGGCCCTAGAGCATATGGGAAAGCATCTCTACGCGGTCGGCAACCGCACACATGAGAAAGCGGTCACATTTGCGGAGAAGTACGGTGTACAGAAGGTATACGACGATTTTCAGGAAATGTTCCATGATCCCGACGTCGATGTCATTTATATTACCACGCCGCACAATACACATATCGAATTTGCCCGCGAGGCACTTGCAGGCGGGAAGCATGTGCTCTGTGAAAAATCGGTCATGTTAAACAGCCGTGAACTTGCGGAGGCGATTGCGCTTGCAGAGGAGCACCACGTTGTGTTTGCGGAGGCGATGACGATCTGGCACATGCCTTTATATAAGAAGCTCTGGCAGATTGTTGAGACGGGGGATGGAGAGATTCCGGCACTCGGGAAGGTGCAGTTTATTCAGCTCAATTTCGGCAGTTACAAGGAATATAATATGAAGAACCGGTTTTTCAATATGAATCTGGCGGGAGGAGCACTCTTAGACATCGGTGTCTATGCACTTTCCATTGCAAGAAGCTTTATGTCAAGCCAGCCAGACCAGGTGCTTTCCCAGGTAAAATACGCACCGACCGGCGCGGATGAACAGGAGGGAATTCTTCTGATGAATCCGGACGGACAGATGGCGGCGCTGTCGCTGTCTCTACATTCCAAACAGCCGAAGCGCGCTGTGATCAGCTGTGAGAAAGGATATATAGAGATCATGGAATATCCGCGCGCCGACCGCGCCATCGTTGTGGAAGCAGAGACCGGAAAGGTGCATGAGATCACGGCAGGTACAACGGCGGATGCATTATTATATGAAATGACAGACATGGAAGACGCCATCTTAAACGGAAATACCGGGGTGATGCGGTTAAAAGATACCCGTGACGTCATGGAACTCATGACAGGCCTGCGCAAAGAGTGGAACATGAAATATCCGGGAGAAGAGTGGTAATTGTGAAAAAAATATCAATTAGGGATAGACAGCGTTCAGGAAAAGAATTATAATAGGATCTGCAGAGGATGGAGATATCATCCTGATAAAAGAATATAGAAGTCTTTGTGGCAGGGTGGAAGTCCCTACCGATGGTATAGTCCATGACCCGCGAAAGCGGTTGATCCGGTGACCTTTATTGGAATTCCGGAACCGACGGTAAAGTCCGGATGAGAAAAGACATTTTCTGTGAAATAGACCCGAAGCATATTTATATGTTTCGGGTTTTTGTTAACAGTGTAGGAGTTGCCACATAGGTATTTCATATCTATGTGGCATTTTTTATGTAATAGGAAACTTCGTTCCTAATACATAAAAAAGCTCTCCGGGAATCGCACTGCGGCGGAGAATCCTGCTGGCAGGATTCTTTTTACACAAAACAAATTACTTTATATCAGGAGAGGATGAAAATCATGACAGAAAACAAATGTATGACAGCAAATCAAGAGGAAAATGTAGTAGCGGAAAAGAACAGGAAAAAAGTTAAAATCCATGTAAGAGAAATGACATTTATTGCCATGATGGGGGCAATCGGTTCCATATTAGTCTTTTTCCGGTTCCCGTTACCATTGTTGCCGCCATTTTTATCTTTTGACGTATCACCAATTATTGAAATGATTGGTGGATTTATGTATGGACCTGTTGCCGCATTTTTAATTATTATCCTGAAGATTCTATTACAGCTCGTATTACAGGGAAGTCATTCCGTAGGTACCGGTGAATTACAAAATTTAATTTTAGGATGTGCGTATGTTATGCCGGCAATTCTTTTTTATAGAAAGAAGACAAGAAAAAGAGCAGCGATTGGTATGATAATTGGAACGTTAACGGTGTCGATCGTATCTGTTTTTTCTAATTTATACTTAATCATACCATTTTATGCAAAATTGTTTGGTATGACAATGCAGGACATCGTTGCAATGTGTACAGAAGTGAATCCGAAAGTAACCGATGGATTTACTATGGTATTATTTGGAATTGTACCTTTTAATTTGATTAAGTACGGATTTTGCTCGGTAATGACTTTCTTCTTATATAAAAGACTCAGTAAACCAATTAAAAACTTTATAAATCGTTAGGAGAACACAAAAATGAAATTTAGCTGCAACAAAGAAATAAGCTATGAGGAAGCGGTAACGACAATGTTTGAAAAGCTCGGAAATGCACAGATTATGGCATTGGCATCCAGCTTGAATGATTATGTTATGGTGCGCAATGTAAGCTGTCTGTTTTATGATGAAAAGATTTATTTTAAAACAGATAAAAATTTTCGTAAAACAAAACAGCTTTTGGAAAATCCAAATGTTGCACTTTGCTGGAGTGGTGTTCAGGTAGAAGGAGTTGCACAAAACAAAGGTCTCGTAGTAGATGAGCCGGGCAGAAAATTTGAGAAAGGGTACAAAAAGTATCTGTGGGAAAGCTATAATAAGTATAGCCATACCGATACCGAAATTTTGATAGAAGTCACACCGAAATATGTGGAAGTATGGGATACCAGTGAGGATGGATATGCATATCAGTTATTTATCGATTTTGAAAATAAATCAGTAGAAGTAAAACCATATGATAAAAAGTAAAATGGACTATTTACAGAAAAATATAAAGAAGAAAAAATAAAGTACAAAAAGTTGAATAATATCATTGACAAATGGGAAAACCTCTAGTATTATTATCTATGCGTCACGGCGCAGAACAATATCATATTGTCAGATAAGAACTTTGGAGAAGTACTCAAGTGGCCGAAGAGGTGCCCCTGCTAAGGGTATAGGTCGGGT
>OLSP01000478.1_pt1 | contig 40134 bp, 36 predicted proteins | sample 1672941 | NCBI WGS metagenome assembly OLSP01 (sample SAMEA3136739, study PRJEB25190) | human gut metagenome | reverse complement strand
TGGAGCGCGACCTTGCCAAGGTCGAGGCCGCGGGTTCGAGTCCCGTCTCGCGCTTAATATTTTGGGGTGGGTCGATTGGATATATAGTGTATTCAATCGACCCTTTTTGCCTTGAGACGGAAATAGCTGTCTGGGGCAGGCAAAAATGTTTTACGGGGGAAATCAAAAAAGTTTGCCAGATGGCACAGGAGGTAATAAAAGTGAAACTATTGTATCAGTTTGGGATTATCATGTTTGTAACCTTTCTCGGAGAATTTCTGCACTGTCTGATTCCGTTGCCGATCCCGGCAAGTATCTACGGTCTGCTTCTGATGCTGGCGGGTCTGATGACAAAAGTGATCAAACTGGAGCAGGTCAAGATCGCAGCGGACTTTCTGATCGAGATCATGCCGCCGATGTTTATCCCGGCCGCCGTTGGTCTGATCGTGACCTGGAGTGATTTAAAGGCAATTCTGGTACCGGTTCTTGTGATCACTTGTATCACGACCGTCTTTGTTATGGTTGTGACCGGAAGAACGGCACAGGCAGTAATGCATCTGAAAGAAAACATGGCAGCACAGAAGATGGAGAAGCAGGATTAATAAGGTGATCTCAGGAGGGTAAAGACATGAAAGAGATATTGTGTAACTCGGCATATTTTGGCGTGACGGTCAGTCTGATCGGATATGGAGCTGGCATTATGCTGAAGAAAAAGTTCAAGTATGCATTTTTAAATCCGCTGCTGATCTCAATCATTTTTGTAATCGGCGTGGTGACGTTGTGCGGGGTGGATTATGAAAGTTATGAAAATTCTGCCCAATATTTAAGTTATCTTCTGACTCCGGCGACGGTATGTCTGGCGGTGCCGCTTTATCAGCAGATGACACTTTTAAGGAAAAATCTGGCAGCCGTTGCCTGCGGCATCCTCGCAGGTGTGCTGGCAAGTCTTGGAAGCGTCCTGCTTCTGGCATTTTTGTTCGGACTTGAGCATGATGTCTATGTTACGCTGCTTCCAAAGTCTATCACAACAGCAATCGGAATGGGCGTTTCCGAAGAACTGGGCGGTTTGGTGACCATCACGGTGGCTGTGATCATTGTTACCGGCGTAATCGGAAATGTGATCGGAGAGGCAGTCTGCAAGCTGTTTCGTATTTATGAGCCGATCGCAAAAGGACTGGCACTTGGCACATCCTCCCATGCGATCGGGACGGCCAAAGCACTGGAAATGGGTGAAGTGGAAGGTGCGATGAGCAGCCTGGCGATCGCGGTAGCCGGTCTTCTGACTGTGATCGGAGCCTCTGTATTTGCTGGATTTTACTGAAAATATGATGCCAGGGTCAAAGGTCTAAATCCACATGAGCTTGCTCATAGGTGGATGAAAGACCTTGGGACCCGCCCCGATATGGAGCAGAACATCCAGTGGATGTTCGTTTAGCACCGATCGAAGCGGATCCTAGAAAGGATTGTGGAAGTGCGACGCACGGAGCAATCCGTTGGTATTATCTTGTACTACTTTTATGCAAAAACATGAAAAAGAAGCCCGCAGGGCGGATTTTGGAGGATACTGCAATGACAATCAACACAGACCAGCTTCTGGAGAGTATTCTCGACAGTCTTGACCGTATTGATTACGTGAAGTCCGAGGATATTCCCGATATACAGTTATATATGGATCAGGTAACCACCTTCATGGATTCTCATCTGGCTTCCACCAGACGTTATCCAAGCGATAAAATCTTAACAAAGACCATGATCAACAACTATGCAAAAAATCATCTGCTTCCACCGCCGGAAAAGAAAAAGTATTCCAGAGAACATATGCTTCTGATGCTCTTTATTTATTATTTCAAATCTTTCCTTTCTATTACTGATATTCAGACTTTAATGGAACCTCTGACCGGAAAATATTTTCAGAAGGAAGACGGTTACAATCTGGAATCTATTTACAACGAAGTCATGGAACTGGAAAAATCGCAGGTGGATGTTCTGAAAGACACGGTACGTCGCCTGTACAGTACTTCTCAGAACAGTTTTTCCGATGCGTCCGAAGAAGAGCAGGATTTCTTACGGCAGTTCTCTTTTATCTGCATGCTGAGTTTCGATGTCTACCTGAAAAAGCAAATGATCGAACGTCTGATTGACCAACTACCTGCACCGGATTTTCTGAAGAAAAAATAAGAGCCATACGGTTCGTGTCTTCTGACACGGACCATACAGCTCTTTTTGTCTCTTATTTGCCCATTCGGTCAAACACCATTTCGTAACCATCATTTCCATAATTCAGAGAACGGTTCACACGGCTGATCGTTGCGGTGGAAGCTCCTGTCTTCTCTGCGATTTCCAGATAAGTACGTTTCTCACGAAGCATCTTTGCCACTTCAAATCTCTGTGACAGAGAAAGAAGCTCATTTACGGTACATACATCCTCAAAAAATGCATAACATTCTTCCTTATCCTGCAGACTCAAAATAGCCTCAAACAGACTGTCCACTGCCTCTGTTCTGATTTTCTTACTCATGACGTAACCCCTTTACTTTTTGCTCTTTTTGTGTTTTCTGACGTAATCCACACCTGAAATATCACTTTTTCCATTTTAGCACATTAAACTTATAGTGTAAAGAGTTACCGCCTCTCCTGTACACGATTTCAGCTGATTTTATCCTTTTTTAATACTTTTACTCCTCCCAGAGCTTCTGCGGATACAGACCCTGATCCTTTAAAGACTGGATTGCCGCTACGACAAACGGTTTGTCTTCTTTATAGGTAACGCCATACCATTTGTCCAGTGATTTACGAACTTCTACCGTTGCTTTTCCCTCTGAAAGCAGGTCACTGACTACCTCCGGCAGGAAATATTCGCATTTCATCGGATTCACCGACAGATTTTTTTTCAGGAATACCGGAAAACGTTCTTTCAGTTCTTTCAGAATACTTGCAGAAAATCCCCACATATTCATGGAAACCAGAGAACCTTCCGGAATCACAGTCCAGGTCTGTCCATCGTCTTCTGTGTATTCCGTCTGATCACCACGCTTTTCAATATGCGTACGCTCATGGATCGCAACCAGATGATTCTGCTCATCTGTTGTGCAGACTCCTCTCGCCACATGACCGTTTTCTGTCAGAGTATTCTCGACTTTATATGCCACCATGGTATAACGATATTTATCATCATCCTGATGTGTGGACAGGAAATCATAAATCTCCTGAAATGCATGAACACCATAATAATCATCTGCATTGATCACCGCAAACGGACCGCTGATCGCATCGATACAACTGAGGATCGCATGGCCGGTACCAAACGGTTTCACTCTTCCTTCCGGCACTTCAAATCCTTCCGGAAGATTGGAAAGTTCCTGGTATACATAGGAGACCTTCATAATTTTACTCATGCGGTTTCCGATACTCTCTCTGAAGTCTGCCTCATTTTCTTTTTTTATGATAAATACAACTTCCTCAAATCCTGCTCTTTTTGCATCATAAATCGAAAAATCCATAATGATGTGTCCCTGTGCATCGACCGGATCGATCTGCTTTAAACCACCATATCGACTTCCCATTCCTGCTGCCATAATTACCAGAATCGGTTTTTTCATTGTATGTTCCTCCTTGCCTCTTGTCGTTTTATTTTCTGATAAAATTTCAAACCCATGCTCCGGATGCCGAACCTGGAAAGCATTGATTGCGACACCTCTTTTCGTATTGTAACACAGGAGCTGAAAATCTTCAATCCGAATGCAAATGCACCTTTCTTTTTCTTTCTCATATATTACAGTTAGAAAAAGAAAGGAGTTTTTATGAAAAAGAAATCATTTCTCTTATCTTTCCTGATCCTTTTTGCACTGCTCGCACTTGTCGGCTGCAAAAAACATCCTTCCGGTGAAACGCTTTCCAAAGTAACCCTGAACGAAGTAGCACATTCCATTTTTTATGCCCCTCAATATGTTGCCATACAGGAAGGCTATTTTGCCGAAGAAGGAATAGATCTGAATCTTGTCACCGGGTTTGGTGCAGATAAAACCATGACAGCCGTACTTTCTGGCGAGGCAGACATCGGCTTTATGGGAGCTGAGGCAACGATCTATGCCTATGCCGAAGGAGCCAAAGACTCCGTTGTCAACTTTGCTCAGCTGACTCAGCGTGCCGGCAACTTTCTGGTGGCCAGAGAAGAGGATCCTGATTTTTCCTGGCAGGACTTAAAAGGCAAAAAAGTACTTGGCGGTCGAAAAGGCGGCATGCCGGAAATGGTTTTTGAGTATATTCTGAAAAAGAATAACCTTGATCCGGCAACAGATCTTTCCATTGACCAGAGTATCGATTTTGGTTCTACTGCTGCCGCTTTCTCCGGCGGACAGGGTGATTACACCGTCGAGTTCGAACCGTCCGCCACGGCTCTGGAACAGGAAGGCAGCGGCTATGTTGTTGCTTCGCTCGGCGTTGACTCCGGCTATGTTCCTTACACAGCTTACTGTGCAAAATCCAGTTATCTGAAAGAATCACCTCAAATCATCCAGGGATTCACCAATGCTCTGCAAAAAGGTATGGATTATGTGCATGCCCACACGCCTGCTGAAATCGCACAGGTGATCAAACCGCAGTTTGATGATACCGACATGGAGACACTGACCGCCATCGTCAAACGTTATCAGGAACAGGATACCTGGAAAGATTCTCTGATTTTTGAAAAGGACAGTTTCCTGCTGCTTTCTGACATTCTGGAAAGTGCCGGTGAGCTGAGTGAAAAAGTCCCTTATGAACAGCTCGTGACCACAGACTTTGCAAAAAAAGCCGCAAGCCACTGATTTTGACTGGATAGACTTGCACTTACGTGTTATAATTGTGCCAATGTGATGTCTGTTTTTTCAAGTCGAGTGCACGTAAGACCTGGCACGCAATTCTGGTCAGCTCTGCTGACATTTACCTGACAGAATCTCCGTGCATCCTAGCGTACATCCAACTGAAACTGCAGACGTCAGAATTGATTTTGTACAGTACAAAGGAGTTTATATGACAGCAGCAAATACAAAAACACAGGCAGAATCTTTTACCGGAAATTTATTTCTGATCGGTTTTATGGGAAGCGGAAAGTCCACGATCGCAGCTGAACTTTCCAGGATGCTTCACCGGCCGGTTCTTGAGATGGATGAGGAAATTGAAAAACGGGAAGGTATGTCCATCCCTGCTATCTTTTCTGAACACGGAGAAGCTTATTTCCGTCAGCTTGAGACAGATCTTCTGAAAGAAACTTCCGCTCTTGGCGGTTTTCTCGTTTCCTGCGGCGGCGGTGCCGCCATGCGGGAAGAAAATGTTCGTGAAATGAAAAAAAGCGGCATCATCGTCCTGCTCACTGCTCTTCCGGAAACCATCCTTGAAAGAGTGGCAGACGATGAAAACCGCCCGCTTTTAAAAGGCCGCAAAAACACAGCAGACATCGAAGCCCTGATTGAAAAACGCAGACCTGCCTATGAAGCGGCCGCTAATTACCAGGTGGCAACGGATCAGAAAACATCCTCACAGATTGCAGGGGAGATTCTGGAAATTCTGGAAAAAGAAGGTATGATTTCCTGATATTTCTGCTTTTTTTGTAAATTGTTTACATTGTGTTGAAGATTTTCTGTCCAAAAAGCGATATACTGTTTACAAAGAGGAGATCAATTTATGGATACACAAGACAGAGAAAAATACCGTCAGCTGCGACAACAGCAGAGAGAACGGCAGCTTCACATCATACGCCTCAGTATTCTTCTGGGCGTTGGTGTAATCCTGATGTTTACCGGGCTTGGCCTTCTGACTTACGTTCATCAGCAGAAACAGACTGCCACTTCCGGTAACGTATCGGAACGTTTCTCTGAGGCAGCATCTTCTGCTGCTCTGGAAACGGCCAGCCGAAACGATCTGGACACGGAAACCGCAGCAGCAACCGAAAAAGCACAGAAAAAGAAAAAAAAGCAGTCCCAGACAACGGATGTATCTGAGACAACCCCTGTTTCTGCGGATGATTATCTTGGTCTGCTGCAGCAGCAGTCTGCGGATCTGCCCAAATTAAAAAAGATCTTAAAAGATCCTTCCCGTTATCCGAAATCGCTGCTGAAAGCACTTTCCAAAAACAGCGAAATGCTGGATTTTGTGCTGGATTATCCGAAAAAACATAAAAATGCCGCTGCCAAAAGCATCGGAGATGACTTTGTAACCGGTGAGATCCCTGCCCTGATCCAGTGGGATGAACGCTGGGGCTATGCCCCTTACGGTTCGGAAACGATCATTGCAGTCAGCGGATGCGGTCCGACCGCCCTTTCCATGGTGATCAGCGGTCTTTTGCAGGATGCTTCCATTACGCCTGCCGTCGTTGCAGATTATGCAAGTTCCAATGGCTATCTGGATGAAAATCTGGACACTAAATGGGAATTGATGACCAATGGTGTAGAGCATTTTGGGCTCAGCGGAAGCATTCTCGGGCTGGATGAAAATGCCATGATCAATGTACTTTCGGTCGGCTGTCCGATCATCTGCAGCATGGGACCTGGTATTTTTACCACGACCGGACATTTCATTGTACTGACCGGTTATCAGGACGGTGCTTTTACGGTACACGATCCTGCCAGCAAAGTACGCACTTCCCAGACTTACACTTTCCAGGAGATTTCCGGTCAGATTAAAAATATGTGGTATTTTGCTAAAAATTAACCGCAGCTTCATTCAGCCAGGCAACCGCCTGGCTGATTCCTTCTTCTGAAAACGGAAAAACTGCGGCCGTTTTTTTCTCCTCCGGCACATACATGCTGGCATAAGGTCCTTCCCAGTACCACGCTTTCAGAACCGTTTCTTCGTTTTCTTCTGCTTTTCCGAGCAGATATCTCATTTTTCCATCACTTCCCGTAAACACGGTTTTCTTAAAATACGGAATGGACACACATCCTGTCAGATCAATCACTTAAAATCCCTCTTTTCCTGATCATCGATATCCTATCGGTGTACCGCAGCACATACCTCTGTTGCAGCAGCAGTTGCAGAGCAGATTGAGCAGACACATCTTCATGCACCAGTCCTGGCCGGAGAAATCCGGTCTTCCATACACGGTACTCTGTTTCTGATACCAGCCGGTACCGCCCTCCAGACGCTGTTTTAAGCTCTGATACTGGAAATTGTTCGGTTCTAGGCGTACTGCTTCACTGATATCTTCCTGTGCTTTTACATTATTTCCAACTCCGGAATTTGCAAGTGCACTTAAGTAATACCATCTGGCATTGCGGCTTGAGATCCCGCTAAGAACATTGAGTGCCTCCTGATAATACCCGTTATTGATATAGTTTGCTGCTGCCTGCATGTGCGTATCTTCCTGGGTTTCCTGCCTCTGCTGCGTGTTGAAGCCACCGTACTGCCAGAATCCGCCAAACGGATCTCCGTTATAGCCTCCCTGACCGTTTCCGTCTGCACTGCCGCCATAACTTCTCTCCTGCATGATCTGCTGGTAAGCCTGCTGTACTTCCTTGAACTTTTCTTCCGCCTCTTTTGGATCATCCAGATTGGCATCCGGATGATACTTTCGACTGAGGCTGCGATATGCTTTCTTTATTTCGTCATCGGTTGCATTCCTTGAAACACCTAAAATCTGATATGGATCATTCATCTGCTTTTTCTCCTGCTTTCTGTCTGCGTTTTTCTTTGATCATTTCGTATCGGCACCAGACACCGGAATATAAGATATTTCGCAGTATCTCTGCATTTTTCAAAATCGGAAGCTGTTCAAAGGCTCTGGACGCCTCTGCGATCATCATGGTCAGCAAATGCCCTGCAAATTCTTCAAAATCCGCTTTTTTGCTGTAAATCGCCAGAGGATTATAATTCTGCTTCTTTTTATCTTCTTCAACATCTTCATAAGCATCCAGAAGATAAATAAACTTGCCCATATAAAAGCCCATTTTTCGCAGCAACGGCTCCCACGCATCTTTTTGATAAGCAAAAAGTTCTGCCATGATCTCACCAAAAAGCCCCGACATCGTATCGATATCCTGGACATTTTCCTTTTCTTTCTGCGAAAGACTTTCCAGACAGGCTTTGATCTTTTCTGCCTTTTCCGGATATGGATTCTTTTTTGTGCTTTTTACTTTCAGTACGCTTCCGTAAAGATGCCTGCCAAACTTTTTCTCATCCTGCCAGTCATCTTCACACTTGTACATGGTAAGCAGAACATTCATATCGGCTGCGTATTCTGTAAAAATATTCTCGATCGCCATATGTCTGGACAGTGGATGTGCCACACACCTTTCCCGGCTGCGTGTTTCCTCCGGCTCATAAAGCCCGGAGAGCAGCATGGCAAGAAAGGTCATGTCATAACTTAAACTGATCTGACCTGCCATGCCATAACATTTCTTTAACGACCGGCACAACCCGCAGTAATATGCATGGTAAAGATCAAATTCTTTGAATTTCATCTCCGGCTTATTGACAATGATATATCCAAACAGTGACTTCACCTACTCTCCTGTTTCTTCTGAATCTGTTATCTTTTCTTCACTGACTGCATCTTCCGTATGATCATCTGTAGTTTGTGTCATATCCTCTGTATCTTCTGTACTATCATCGGCAGTTTCTGTCATATTCTCTGCATTTTCTGTGATATCATCTGCGTTTTCATTTTCCGCAAGTTCTCTTGCAGCCAGCTCCTTAGCCCGCAGTTCTCTCTCTTCCTGACGTTTCTTTCTTTTCTTTCTCCGGATGATACGGATGCGGATATAGAAGATCAGAAATACTGCAAATGCTGCTCCCAGAAGGACACATACCCAGAGATATTTCCATATGTATACAACCTGTATGTTGTGTGCACCGCTGATATCTGCAAAAGTATACGAATCCGTAAACTGCTTTTTATCCACTTTTACACCATCCACTTTGACTTCATAAAGCACATAATCTTTCTTTCCTTCAAACTGGATCGTATGGCTGCTGCCGCGGTACGCTTTGCGTATGCTGTCTGATATGGTTCCGTTTTTGACACTGGTACTGATCGCCCAGGACGGAATCTCCGTGTATTTCACACGAATATCATGTTTGCCCTGAATATTGGTAAACGTATAACTGTCTTTCGCATTTTCAATATTGATGCTTGTTCCGTCAATCCAGATGCTGCTCAGTTCATAGTGTTTCTTTGGTTTATAAGATACCGTCCAGTCTTCATCCCGGTAAACACTCGCTGTCTCATCAATCTTACCGTCAATCACCTTTGTTTTTATCTTATACTGTGGAATTTCTGTAAAAATCGCCTGCACCGAATGATTACCGGACACCGCATGGAACGTGTATTCTGTCTGTTTCGGATCACTTTCTACCTGTTCTCCGTCTACGATCAGCTGTGACAGCTCATAATGTTCATTCGGCTGAAAATTTACCTGATAGTCGGTTCCGCTCTCCACCGTCTCCTCACTGGCACTGATCGTTCCGTTTTTTGCCGATGCAGTGATGTCATAAGCTGCACGCAGCGTTGCCACATAAAGGCGGACTCTTCTTGGATTGCTAATCCCCACACCAAGCATAATTTTGCCCGGCTCGATCTCACAGAGGGATTCGATTTCCTTTTTCTCATCATCGCCCGGAAGATCCGCATAAAACGTATTCAGATATTCTCCCTGGGAAAGGGAATAGATAACAAAATAATTATCTACTTTACTCTCTCCGTCATAACACGGCGAGATAATATAATCCCCTGTCACACAGAAATCCTGATACGTTGATCCTGCCGGTTTGGTTCTCGGAGCGATGATTTTCAGAATCTCAAAATCCGAGTTCATCAGACGGAACTTACTTCCGTTTCCGCCTGATACCACGTACTGATCGGTACTTTCCAGATACTCGATCCCGCCGAAATTCTGCCCGCTGGAGGACTGAAAGGTCCGTTTCCAGTGCAGTGTATCCGCATCTACCACATAAATATTGCCTTCATTTTCCTTATCCAGACATGGTCCCGGCATCACGTAGATCTCATTGGTCTTACTATTGTAAGTCATGCCGTTTCCATGCTCATAATCTCGTTCCGTTACTTCAAACGCATAACTGTAATCGTCTTTGTTAAATGCGATCAGCGTATCCGGGATTGCTTCCGCTGCTGCCCCGTTGATCAGACATACAATATACTTGTCCGTAACACAAATAGACTGGGGCCATCCTCTTGCTGAAGAAGTCTCCAGCTCACCGATTGCCTCCCAGTCTGCATAGATCAGATCTGATGCATCATAAATATCTGCATGAACTCTCAGCGGATGACATACCCCCCATATCACTCCGATTATCATGCAGTACCATATACAGAACCGCAACATTCTGCACAGGTTCCCCTTATTTTTTTTCATTTCTCGGTAACACCGCCTTTATTCAATCAAATACACGCAAAACCTGATACGTGAATTTCTTTTGCTTCACGAGTATAGCACATTTTTACACTCAATATCAAGTATTCTGCTTTTCTTTACAACTTTCTGCTTTTATGTTACACTCTGTTTAAGATTTGGGTGAACGCAATTTCCCCAGGATAACGACTATATCATAACCAAAGGAGTATACTATGTACGATTACCTGATTGTCGGTGCCGGACTGTTTGGTGCCGTTTTTGCTCATGAAGCAAAAAAACATGGAAAATCCTGCCTTGTTGTAGAAAAGCGAAATCACATCGCAGGAAATATTTACTGTAAAAATGTAGACGGAATCCATGTCCACCAGTATGGTGCCCATATTTTCCATACTTCTGACCGTAAAATCTGGGATTATATCAACCAGTTTTCCGAGTTTAATAACTACATCAACTCACCGGTAGCCATCTATAAAGATGAGCTTTATAATCTTCCTTTTAATATGAACACCTTCAGTAAAATGTGGAACATCCAGACACCGGCTCAGGCAAAAGCCAAAATTGCCGAACAGATCGCAGATCTTGGCATCACAGAGCCAAAGAACCTGGAAGAACAGGCTTTATCTCTGGTCGGAACGGATGTCTACGAAAAGCTGATCAAAGGATACACAGAAAAACAGTGGGGACGCTCCTGCAGGGAACTGCCTTCCTTTATCATCAGGCGTCTTCCGCTTCGTTTTACTTATGATAATAATTATTTCAACTCCCGCTATCAGGGCATTCCGGTTGAAGGCTACACAGCCATTGTAGAAAAAATGCTCTCCGGTGCAGATATCCGCTTAAATACCGACTATTTTGCCCATAAAGAAGAACTCTCCGCCCTGGCACACAAGACGGTATTTACCGGTATGCTGGATGAATATTTCGGATTCTGCTACGGATCTCTGGAATATCGTTCCGTACGTTTTGAGGAAGAACGTCTGGAATGTGACAATTACCAGGGAAATGCCGTGGTAAATTACACCGACCGTGAAGTTCCTTATACACGCATCATCGAACACAAACACTTTACATTCGGCACACAGCCATTCACCATCATCTCCAGAGAATATTCTTCGGAATGGAAACCGGGCATCGAACCATATTATCCGATCAATGATGCCAAAAACTCCGCTCTGGCAGCCAAATATCAGGAACTGGCTGCAAAGGAAGAGCGTGTGATTTTTGGCGGAAGACTTGGCAATTATAAATATTACGATATGGATCAGGTCATCGCTGCCGCACTCGACTGTGCCGATGCAGAACTTTCCTGATATTTACTTAATAAAGCAGCAGTCATCGCTTCAAAGCAATGGCTGCTGTTTTTCTGTTTCTCCTTAAAGACCGGAAAGATCCTGCACCAGTTTGTCCATTCTTTTTGCAAAGGTATGCTTTTCCAGCACAAGCTGATGGCCTCTTTCGGCGAGTTTTTCTGCTTCCTTTGGATGTTCCATATAATAATCCACTTTTTCTTTCAGATCTTTGCAGTCTTTGTAAGTGACAACCGTTCCTTCAAAGATCTCCGCGATCTCTGGCATCTCATCACTGATGATAAACGCTTCGGCTGCCAGTGCATCAAACAGGCGGTTGGAGACAATACCGGTTTCTTTCATATCGTCCCAGTGGTCATTGAGCACGATCTTCGCATCGCGGTATGCCTGACCAACCTGATCGTTTGGCATGTACGGTTCTCTGACACACTTCTGTGCTTCTTCAAATGCTTCCCAGTGTCTTCCGTAGATGGTGAGCGGATAATCCAGTGTCAGGGCATCCTGCACGATCTGACGGTAAACACGCCTGGAATTGCCGATAAAGAGCAGATCGTATTTCTTTTCGCCGGCAGTACTCTTCATCACATCCGGATCTGCACACTGCAAAAGCACATCGCATTTTGTTTTTAATTCGTTTTCCCATTTTCTGCACAGTTTTTCCGATGCAAAGTAGACCAGATCAAACCGTTCGTATTCTCCCTGTGGAATATCAGCCGGATGCGAAATGTTCCACATGATATTTTTCTGTACAATCTCTTCTTTCGGATAATATGGCCGGTTTCCACGCAGAGCAATCGTAACGGCACTGTCTGTGCTTTCATACCATCTCTGATAAGGGCGTACATCCACCTGATAGCCGTGCTTCTCCAGCTCCTTTTTCATTGCCAAGGCATAATGATAATCCCCCCAGAACTTTTTGTTTTCGTCATCCGGCATCGGTGCACAAATATCAATCTTTTTCGAATCCGGCACAATCGGCTTATCCTCTTCCTCAGAAAACATCCGTGTCAGACAGCTCTGCCATTTTCCCTGATAAACATATAGATTATAAAGTCTTCGATCCTTTTCTGCCTGATCCGGTTTGCTCTTTTCTTCTGCACTCTGAAAAGCAAGTGCAGCCGGTGCCAGAAGATTCTGATATCCGGCTTTTGAAAGTTTCAGGCAGAGGTCTGTCTCTGAAAACTCATCTTTTTTTACATGGATGGACTGGTAAGCCGGATCAAAACCACGTACTTCCAGAAAACGCTCCCGCAAAACAAGCATCACATCCACACGGACGGCCTTCTGAACGGACGGCTGAAGATCCACCTCCAGAGTCTCCTCGCCTGCCAGAAGATCATACGGCTGCCAGTACCAGGTTTTGTTGCGGTTTTTTTTGTGGAAGGCAATGCCGCAGCTCTTCACCGCAGCGAACTTTGAAATGGCTTTCTCAGATTCAGGATAGAGAATCCTTGCTCCCACAGCCCCGGCCTTCTCGTTCTGTTCTGCTGCAAGCAGCATGGCATTCAGACATTCGGATGCCAGCTGTACGCTTTCATCCAGAAAAAACAGATACTCACCCGTTGCTTTTCTTGCGGCTTCGTTGCAGAATTCGGCAAATGAGGCGTTTTGTTTTGATTCAATGTCTGCCGTAAACACTTCAAACTCCAGGCCGGCTGCTGCTTCTTTAAAATTCTCTTTCAGCTTCTGCAGCTGCTCCTCGCCTGTATGATGATGCACAATGACAGAAATTTTCCGGCTGTTTTTATCCGGAGCGTTCTGCTTTTCACTTTTCAGCCATACTTTGATGCGTTCCTGCTCTTTTTGCAGTTCCAGCCTTTTTTTCTCCAGCTTTTGTTTCTGTTCTTCTTCCTTTTTTTCTGCCTGGACTTTTTTCACATAACTGCCCACAAAAGGAATTTTCTTAATGATTTTTTTGATTGAACCTGACAAAATGGCCTCCTATTTTCGCTTACCTGCTTTTTTTGAGATCAGGTATTTTGGTCTTCCTTTTACTTCTTCATAAATCTTGGAAATATAATAACCAATGATTCCAAGACTCATCATGATCAGGCTTCCGACAATCAGGATCAGAAGGATCACTGTCGTAAAACCTTCTACTGCATGTCCGGTAAAATAACGTACAAGAGATTCAATACCAAGCACGATCGCAAACAGAAAAGTAAAGATACCTGCCACCGTCACAAACTGCATCGGAGCCGTTGAAAATGCCACTACATTAGTCACTGCATATTTGATCAGAGACCAGGTAGACCATTTTGACTCACCTTCTGTACGTTCCTGCACATCAAACTCCACGCTGGTGCTGCGATAACCGATCCAGGAGGACAGTGCACGGAAAAATGCATTTTTCTCCGGCATCCCAAGCAGGGCATCGACTGCCTTGCGATCCAGAAGTTTAAAGTCGGAAGCACGTGACATATCAATCTTCACTGCCTTTGACATCATTTTATAAAACAGACCCGCACATGCCCTGTGAATGGCACTTTCTTTTCCACGGCTTCGTTTTACCCCTTCTACCACTTCGTATCCCTGCTCCCAGAGACGGTACATGGAAACCAGCACTTCCGGCGGATGCTGCAGATCGCAGTCCATTACTGCACAGCAGTCCCCTTCTGCATTTGCAAGTCCGGCAAAAATAGCAGATTCCTTTCCAAAATTTCTGGAAAAATGCAGTCCGTTTACATGTGGATTTTTCTCGGCCGCCGTCTCAATCTGCTGCCAGGTTCCGTCTTTTGAACCATCGTTTACAAATACGATCTCATACGGGACAGATGCCTCACTCAGGATGCGGTCCACCGTATCAGCCGTTGTCTGTATCATTTTTTCCTCATTATAAGCCGGTATGATGACAGATAACATATTCTCCCCTCTTTTCTTTTGATTTGCGGACATCCGTGCCTACTCTTTAAAAAATCCCAGTTTTTTGCAGATACGGTATCCCATTTGTCCCCTTAATTTTTTTAATTGTTCCGTTTTGATATCTAATTTTTCCTTCTGCGTCTGGATTTTGACAGTCTGTCTCTGCACTTTCAGTCTCTGCATACAGAGTTTTTGGCGATGTACTTCCAGATTTGTATTTTTCTGTTCCTTCAGTACGATCAGTGTGTCAACTAAAGAACCGGTCAGCATCGTACGGTACGCCTGATATACCTTTCTGGAATAATAATAGTTCTCATAGTCTTCGATTCCAATCTTCCGGAATCCCTCCTGAAGCAGCATATCAAACAGTTCTCTTGCAGATGCTTCGTTTGTCTGAAGATCGATACTCTGAACCAGAAGATTTAAGGTTTTGTTATCAAAACTCTGTTTTACCTTCTCATTTTCAAAAGCTCCCCGCTCTTTCAGAATATCATGTGCTGCCAGAAATGCATCGTACGTGCTGTAAAGATCTTTGGAAAGACCTGCGGTAAGATTATTCGCATTATTATAGCGATAGTCGATCAGTCTCTCATCTACAACGGTAATACGTTTTGCCAGATAAAGTGCCTGCATGACAAACACGACATCGTTTGCTCTCTGGCGGTGTTCGAACTTCAGATCGTTGTCTGTGATCAGAGAACGGCGGTACATTTTGTTCCATGGAATATTCGTTGTAAAATTAAAAATATACTGCGGAATATCTTCTTTTGAAAACGGCACTTTTTCCGGCATAAATTCTTTTCGCAGATAGTTGGACGGCAGCACATAGCGATCCGTCGTATCATCCCATTTGCGGATATCGCAGACGCACAGATCGGCTTCATCTGCCTCTGCTTTTGTATAAAGCTTTTCCAGGGCATCCAGTGCAAAACGGTCATCCGCATCCCAGAACACCACATATTTTCCGCGGCTTTTTGCAAAACCTGCGTTTCTCGCCGCTCCGGCATACTGATTCTTCTGACGGATCAAAGAAAGGCGGAAATCTCTCGATGCGTAATCTTCGATGATCTCTGCCGAACGGTCGGTTGATCCGTCATCCACGCAGATTACTTCAATGTCCTTTAACGTCTGTTTCAGAACATTTCCAAGGCTGTCAAACAGATAATTTTCTGCATTGTAAACCGGCATAACAACGGAAACTTTGATCTCATCATCTGTTCTTTCATGACTCAGTTTCAGACTGTCATAACGATCAGCAAAAACCATATGCAGAATACGGTCTGTCGCATGGCCATCGCAGGACCGCATAAATTTCTCTTTGAAATCAATGACTTTCTGTTTGTCAAAACGTTCATCCAGATGGCTGATATAATCGATCATCTCATCGTTTGTCTTGCAGACCGGTCCCGGTGTCAGCTCATTGTAATCGTAATAGAAGCCTCTCCAGTCAAAGTATTCATCCAGGTCATAGGCAAAGAACAGCATCGGACGCTCAAACAGAGAATATTCAAATACCAGTGACGAATAATCCGAAATACAGATATCGCTGACGCAGAGCAGATCCTCGATCGTCATGGTTTTTGTTGCATCAATGGCAAAGGTTCCGTTTAATTCTTCCGGAATCTGCGGTACCTTCTTTACTAACGGATGGTGCTTGAAAATCACTACATATTCATCTTTGAAATGCTCGGCAAACTTCTCCAGATCAAAGCAGTCCGGCGTTTTTGCCCTCGCCACACGACCGCGGAATGTCGGTGCATATAAGATGATCTTTTTTCCTTTGGCTTTTGGAAATTCTTTGTACAGGTTCTGGAATGCCTGAGCGATCGTCTCACTGCGATAGAAAATATCCGTACGGCTCGTTCCGACCGGGCGGATTGCATCTTGACGGTCCTTCATATCCATGGCTTCCGCATATGCCCACACGATCTCCGGACTGGATACGGTAACATAAGTATAATTCTTGTTGTTCGGATGGCGTTTCAGCTCTTCTGCATTCGGTCCGAAGATCAGCTCCGCAGTGCTCATACCAAACTTTTTGAAGGCTCCGCATGCATGCCACAGCTGGGTAACGATCGTTTCCGGCCGCATATCCACGCAGCTGAGTACGTCGGAAGCTTCATTTACAAAGATGTATTTTGCAGTTGCCGCATCGGCCAGCATCTCTTTACAGCGTCTGATGTATTCTTCTCTTGGGACAAAAGAATTTCGCAGCAGATGTACATGGATATCCAGGTCAAAATCTCTTTGCAGCTCATCATACAGAATGCGGAAACTGTTGCTTACGTCCGGCAGACGAAGCTCAATAAAAATGACTTTTCGTTCATCGACCGGCTCATTCTTATGTGCATTGTATGCAGCCGGCAGTGTCTCATAGAGAAGCTTGTCTTTTCTCTTTCTGCCCATATATTTCTTTGCTGCTTTTACCGGCGGAAGTTTCTTAATCTTCTTTCTTCCTTTCCAGTAAACCTTTTTCATTGCTCTTATTACCTTACTCATCCGTTTTCTCCTTCTTGATCATTTCCAGCAGTCGCTCTGTTGCATGTCCGTCGCAGGCACTCATAAATTTCTCCTTGAAATCCGCGACCTGTTTTCTGTCAAAACGCTCCTTAAGATGGAGTACATAATCAACAATCTCCTGCGTGGTGTGCACAACCGGTCCCGGTGTCAGTTCATGGTAATCATAGTAAAAACCACGCCACTCTCCATATTCTTCAAAATCGTAGGCAAAGAACAGCATCGGACGCTCAAATAATGAATATTCAAATACCAGCGACGAATAATCCGAAATACACAGATCACTGACACAGAGCAGTTCTTCGATGACAAATGCATCAGAAACATCATACGCAAAGCTTTGACACTCCTTTGGAACCTCCGGTCTCTGTTTCACAACCGGATGCTGTTTAATCAGCAAAATCCAGTCTTTTCCAAGCTTCTCCTGCATCAGACAGAGATCCATGGCATCCGGTGCCTTCGCTCCTCCCACACTTCCGCGGAACGTCGGGGCATAGAGCATGACTTTCTTTCCTTTTGCTGCCGGACAGATGTCATACAGTTTTTTCTGTGCTGCCTTCTGAAATTTTTCCAGGAACAGAAGATCTGTGCAGCTGACACCGATCGGTACAACACTTTTGTCCTCTTTCGGAAGATTCATGGCCTCCTGATAAGCCCAGATAACCTCCGAGCTTGATACAGTTATATAGTCATAGTTCTTATAATAATTATATTTCAGATATTCTTCTCTGCTTCCGCCGAAAAGCTCCTCACAGGTGCTGAATCCAAATTTTTTGAACGCACCGCATCCATGCCAGAGCTGCGTGATCACCGTCTCTTCTCTTGGCTCAATGCAGCTGATCACCCTGGAACCCTCACAGAGAAAAATATAATGTGCATCGGCACAGTCCTTCAGACATGCCATCGCATTCTGAATAAATTTCCATTTGTTTCCAGATTCCATCAGATAGTGGACGCTCACTTCCATCTCTTCTTCGCTGCATAATACCTGATACAAAAAACGTAAGCTGCCGGAAAGCTGTGTCAGATTGGCTTCAATGAACACCGCTTTCCACTTTTTTAAAGGCAGCTTACGAAATCTCCTGTATTGCCAGGGAAAAAGAAGCTTTAAGGTCAGAAAAAGATAGAGTCTCTTTATCTTTTTACTCATTCCAGATCATCACCGTTTTTCCCATCAATTTGTGTATATCCATTTCAAATGCTCTGGTTATATCCTTCACATCTCTTACTTCTACTTCCGCACCCATGATATTCTCCAGATAAGATACTACTTCCGGATGCTCTTCATATAACTGCAGCAGACCTTCGTAGTCACTTCTGCCGCTGCGGCTGCTGCCGAAAATACGCAGTCCCTTTTCCAGAACCATGCGGGTATTGATCGGTGCCGGATCTTCGCTGACACCTAAAATACTGATCGTACCCTCCGGATGGATATAATCAATGATCTGATTGATCGCTTTGGATGCCGCTCCGCCTCCAACGCATTCAAACGCATGATCGATCTGCATATCTGCCGGAATTTCATTGACACAGTAGGTACCGTCTGCAAAAGTAAAATCCGACAGTTTGTTTTCCGTGACACCGAAAATATAGATTTTGGAATCCGGAAGCATCTTTTTCAGAAGCAGTGAGGTAATGTAACCCAAATTGCCATCGCCCCACACACCGATCACATCACGTCTCTCATGTGAAAAACGTAAGAAACGGTTGATCGCATGAAAGCTCACGCTGACAAGCTCTGTATAGGCAGCTACCGTCGGATTGATCCCCTGCGGCAGACGTACAAAACGATCCGGCACAGCCTGAACATATTCCTGCAGAAATCCATCCATGCTGCTCGCACAGAATTTGCTGGATCGCAGATAATTTTCTGCAATGATATCGTCTTTTTCTACCGGTCGGTTCGGGATCATCACAACCTCTGTTCCGATTTCAAAGGTTCCGGTCGGATCATAGATTACTTTGCCGATCCCCTCGTGGATCAATGCCATAGGCAGTTTCTGACGCAGAATCTCTTCCGCCCTTGCACCTTGATAGTAACGCTGATCCGCATGGCAGATAGACAGTCTGGTCGGACGCACGATCACCTGTCTGTCATCGATCTCCATTTCCTTAAATGCGACTTCAAACTGTCTTGGACGTTTCAGCTGATACACCGTATTTAGCATACGCCATTTCCTCCTAAAATAGACTCTGCAACACGCAAATCGTACGGATACGTAATCTTAATATTGAAAACTTCACCTTCTACCAGATGGATCGCATCCCCTTTGAGAACGAGGATCTTGCAGGCATCGGTCAGGATCGTCTTCTCTTCCTCACTCAGTTCATCGAAAACTTCACGCAGACGCTTTGCATGAAAACTCTGCGGTGTCTGTCCCTGATACATTTTGGAACGATCCGGAATATTGCTGATCTTCTGATTATCCATGCTCTCCACAATGGTATCGGTCGCCGGGATAACGGTATCGCAGGCTCCGTACTCTTTCGCATAGTGGATGTTATCTTCCAGAATACGGTGTGTCACAAACGGACGAACGGAATCGTGGGTGACAATAATGGTTTCTTCATCCAGTCCGTAAAATTTTTCGATATGACTGATCGCATTCATGATCGTATCATTGCGGGTCGCACCGCCTTCGATCACATCGATCTTATCTGAAAGCAGAATATATTTTTTAATGATATCCTGGGTGTAGGTGATCCACTGCTTCGGTGACAGAACGATCACACGCTCAAACTGCGGATTGACCACAAATTTCTCCAATGTATGGATAATGATTGGCTTGCCGCCAACTTCCATAAACTGTTTCGGTTTCTCAACATTCCCCATACGTGTTCCCTTGCCCCCCGCAAGTACAACGCCGTAAACATTTGTTTTTTCCACGATGCTGCCTCCTATTTCATAAATTCCAGATAACGTGGAAGAACCTCATCCGGTGTTCCGATCTCGATCAGTTTTCCTTCATGCATCCACATGACTTTGTCGCAGAGATCTGCGATCGTATCCAGACTGTGAGAAACGATCACAACCGTACGCTCTCTGTTTGAGATCAGGCTCTTCATCTTTTCATAACTTTTCTTTTTAAACTTTTCATCACCAACGCTGAGTACTTCATCGATCAGCATGATGTCGGTCTCCAGAACGGCTGTGATGGAAAATGCCAGCTTGGAATACATACCGCTTGAGTAAGTACGCACCGGCATATCAATAAATTTGCCAAGTCCGGCGAATTCAATGATCTCATCCATCTTGGAACGGATAAACTCTTCCGAAAAACCAAGAAGCATACCGGAAAGAATGATGTTTTCTCTTCCGCTCATCTCTTTTTCAAATCCGACACCGATCGACAGAAGGGAAACGGAATGGTTTTTCAGGTCAATGCTTCCCGTATCCGGAGAAAAAATGCCGGCCAGTGCTTTGAGCATGGTGGATTTTCCGCTTCCGTTCTTTCCGATGATTCCGAGGATCTCTCCTTTTTCTACTTCAAAGGATACATCCTTTACTGCCTGGAATACATCGGCCTGTACTTTTTTGAAATGTAATAAACTCTGCTTGATGGAAAACTTCTGCAGGTTTCGATAACTGATATATAAATTTTTTACTTCGATTGCAATTTCGCGTTCCATTATATCACCTTCACATAACTGTTTTCGTATTTATAAATAATCTTTACTCCGATCGCTGACAGGATGAAACTCAGCACCATCCACAGAAGCAGGAATTTTCTTGCCGGTGTCTGGTCATAGATCATACATCTTCTTGCAGAAGTCAGAAGCAGTGCCAGTGGATTGCAATGAAGGATCACTTTATTCCACGGTGCAAATTTTGCAAGCCTTGTTTCTACATTATAAAAAATACCGGTAATATAAAACAGCAGACGCAGTACGATATTGATCACGTTGGACAAGTCCTGTACAAATACGCCAAAATGTGCCACGATCGTACTGCATCCGAACGTGAACAGAAACAGGGTCAGCATGATCGGGATCATGTACAGAATATTAAAGCTGACCGGCACGCGGTAAATGACCATCATAATGATCACGATGCCAAAAGAGATCAGCATTTTAAAGCCGTTTACAAACATGCGGACCATAACCAGAATGTATTTCGGCAAATATACTTTTGCCACAATGGACTTGTTGTTTTTGACGATTTTTACGCTCTGCTGAAGGGTCTTATTAAAGAAATCCCACATCGTCAGACCGATAAAAATGAAGACTGTAAAATACTGCTCTTTTGCATTAAATACCACACCAAAGATCAGGGTGTAGATCAGCATGAAACAGATCGGGTCCAATACCCACCACAGCCAGTTCAGGTAGGAACTTGCCACCTCAGACTGCAATTTCGATTTTGCCGAATAGATCGCGTACTTGTAGTACTTTTTCGTGTCTTTTAGAAATCGACTCATTTTATGCGTTCTCCTCACAAATACTTTTTTGCTTTATCCAACTGCAGACCGCCTCGCAGGCATGTCCGCTCTCATAGCTTCCCATTTGCTGATGATGCTCCATGATCCTCGCTCTGTTCTTTTCTTCATCGAAAGAGCGGATCTGTTTTTCCAGATCTTCCATATTTTCACAGATTGGAAACGGCCACTCATGAATATCTACATAAAAACCGGTCTTTGCAAGATATTCCCGCAGATCCGGTGTATACAGAAAGCATGGTCGGTATAAAAAAGAATAATCCCATATACAGGAGGAATAGTCCGTGATCAGCATATCTGCTGCCGCTAAAAGTTCCTGCATATCAGGATAGTCCGTCACATCCGCTGAGCATTCCGGATCCAATCCTGCCGAATCGTCCTCACTGTAGCGATGTGCCCGGTATAATACATACCACTTTTCGCCATTTTCTTCAAGTACTTTTCGAAGTCCTGTAAAATCCGGCATCTGATTTTTCCCATTTGAACGATAGGTAGGTGCATACAGCAAGATCCGGTACTTACGGTCTATCTGATAGGTCTGCCTTACTTTCTGATCCGCCTGCTCTGTGTTCCCACAGACCAGAAAATCATTTCGCGGCATACCGCATTTTAAGATTTCTCCATGGTAAAGAAATGCACGGCGAAACAGCCTGTCACTTGCCGCCTGACAGCTTGATACGATCAGCTGTATATTTTTCGCACAGAACTCTGCACGCTTTCTGGTCGCCCAGTTGGCATCCGGTTTGTCATTTTCAATTTTCTTATAAGCTCCGCCGCCATGCCAGGTGTTGATCAGATACTGCTTTTTGCGAAACGGAAACCATGGAGCATAAGAGCCGTTCGTGATGATCACTTTTGCCGTCAGAAGATAATAAAAACTTCTCAGCGTAAAATGTTTCACAAAATGCAGATCCTTCTCTTCTTTGTCACGATACTGCTTTGGATCTGTAACCATCCAGTATATCTCAAACGTGTCCTTCTCCTGCTCTCTGATATAGTCAGAAAGATATCGCGGATTGCAGGAATAATCATATCCTTTGCCGCCTGTAAGCCCGGTAAAAGCCAGCCGGTTCTTCTGGATCGGGAAGAGGCAAAATGGAAACAGCAATATCTGCAGACATTTGCTGTACAGATATTTGATAAAACTTTTCATACCCTATCTCCTCTGGTTTTCCGTTGTCTTTTTATGCTCTTTCCCGGAAAATCCATAATATTTCCACACACCATGGAGAGCATAGGAAGCAAAATAATAACAGGATTTCAAGATGCCAAAACCCAGGTAACGATATACCATAAAGGTCATTCTCGCCGACTGCAATTTATTTCCTGATTTTCCCTGATTACTTAGCCTATATTTTAACAGAGGTTCCCGGATACCACAAGCTTTTTTATATTTTTGCAGGATTTTCAGCCAGGTAATGTAATCTTCGTGGCTGTCATCGTGCTCCATCGGATAGTTTTTCGCAACTTCCGTTTTCAAAACAACGGAAGAACAGTTGATGCTGTTATGATGCAAAAGGTCACGGTAGGTGATTTCTTCTTTTACCGGAATGATCCGTCCGGTCAGTTCGCCCTGAGGAGTCATCAGCTCTCTTGCCGTACAGCTTAAAACACAGCCTGTCCTTTCCATAGCATCTGTCTGCTTTTTTAATTTCCCGGCTGCCCAGTAATCATCGGCATCCAGAAACGCGACATATCTGCCTTTCGCCATGGCCACACCTTTGTTCCGGCTTCCGGCCGCACCCAGATTTGTCTTATTTTTAATAAAAGAAAACGCAGGGTTATCCCGATACGTCTCCAGCACCTGCTCCAGGTTGTCACCGGAGCCATCGTCTATAACGATGATCTCCAGCGATACCTCCTGGATCAACACGGACTCGATCGCTCTTGATATCAACCCTGCACAATTATAGGCCGGTATGATCACGGATACTAACGGTCTTTTTTCCATAAATACGGTTCTCCTATTGCTGTTTTCCGGTTTCTTTCATTTCCTTTTCTTCCTCTTCTTTGATCTGCTCCAGATTTTCCTTGGTAGCAGCCGTCACCTGCCATTTTTCCACGCCTTCGGTATTTTCTTTCTGGAACAGGATCTTAAAGGTCAGAAACATCAGTTTTATATCCAGCACAAAACTGTAATTCTCAATGTAGGTCAGATCCAGTTTTAATTTATCATACGGTGTTGTGTTGTATTTTCCATAAACCTGTGCAAATCCGGTCAGTCCCGCCTTCACCTTTAGGCGGTAATCAAACTCCGGTATTGCTTTTTTGTACTCTTCTGCGATCTGCGGACGCTCCGGTCTCGGACCGACCATAGACATATCGCCTTTGAGGATATTGAAAAGCTGCGGTAATTCATCCAGGTGAAGATTTCGGATCACACGTCCAACCGGTGTGATACGATCATCATGCTTCATCGCCAGCCTTGCTCCCTGTTTTTCCGAATCCACCCGCATGCTGCGGAATTTCATTACATAAAAGACTTTGCCTCCTTTTGTCAGTCTCGCCTGTTTATAAAATACCGGACCTTTGTCGTACAGTTTCACCAGAATGGCAATGACGATCATAAACGGCGATGCCACAATAATTCCAAGCAAAGAAGTTACAATATCAAATGCCCGTTTGAAGAACTGCTGCTCGGCTGTCAGTCCGCGATGGCGGAACAAAAGCAGAGAGGTATCAAACAGGTGAATATTTTCCGCACTCATGATCATAATATCCGATATCTTCGGAATGCTGTAGCAGCGGATATCTTTTTCAAAGCAATATTTCAGCAGGATATTTCGCTCGGATGCCGGAATATCTCCAAGTACCACTGCATGATACTCATCGATCCGCCCTTTGATCGCATCCAGCCCTTTGCTGATATGGATCTTCTCGCAGATGTTGTATTTATCCTCACGGCTGGAAATCTTCTGGATCAGATCCTGTGGGCTGTAATCTCCATATACAAGCAGCATCTGTCTCGGCGGATAGATTTTTGTATAGATCCACCGCATAAATACGACCCAGACTACAACGATCACCAGGTCAACGCCGGTCATTTTCAGAATCGGCTCTATGAATTTCGTAAACTTCCAGCGTCCGATCAGTGCCAGCTGCAGATACGTGATCGCATTTACACAGAGCACGGAAAGAACCTGGGAATACAGTACTTCAAAAACCCGCAAATATCCTACTTTGAAGCCGCCGTAAATACGGTAGAAGAAGTACAGCATCAAAGCATATTGTGCAATGACTACATAGTTTCCGCGTTTCCAGAAAGCTTCTCCGATCGCTCCGGAAAATGCATAATCCTTAAACCATACATAAGCGAACACGCCTGTCTGGAGTGTCAGAATAAATGCAGATGCCAGAAACATGATCAGTCTTTTATAACGTTCTCTGTTTTCCATATACTTATCCTCTTCATATAAAATTCTATACTTTTACATCGCCGATAAGTTTACAACACTTTCTCCAAAATTACAATAGCAAAGTCTGTGGCAATGCATGGGATTATGCTTACCATTTATCTTTATAGACCGAGTAACCCCCTACTTTTCCTATCTTTTCAAATCCATTTCTCTGAATTTTAGTATCCTGCTGTTCATCTGCAAGAAAAACCAGATAATTCACGCCCTGCTGCCGGATCCTGCGAATCAGCTTTTTGATCTTCGGCTGTTCTTTTCGCATCTGACGGCGGATTTTCCGCACTGGTTTCTCTGATTTGGAACGCCTTCCGTAAAGCAGCCGAATCGATGCATCATACTGCCGCACATAACCGACCAGATCTTCCGGCATCACTGCAAGAGCCGTCTCGCCTTCTGCTCTTGTGGCGGCTATCAGTTCACTGATCTGACACGCATCCGCCGGAAGTTTCTGCATATTGACTGCTTTCTGATAGATGGCCTGACCGCCCACATAAGGATTCTTTCCGGTCACGATGATCAGTGTCATCAGCAGAGATGCACATACAGCCTGAATCGTTTTTTTCTTTCCTGCTGTACATACGCTCACTGCCACATAGGCTACAATCACGGACGTTGGCAGAATCCAGAACATTCTCCAGTAAACAAATCCACCAATGCAGTATTTCATAATGATCCTTGCCGTAAGCGGACAGATATAAACGGCTGCAAATAACAGGGTATACCCCACCAGCCATTTACGGTTTTCTTTGTCATCACGTTTCAGGATCAGAAAGAGGAGTGCCGCTGCAAACAACAGATAATGCCATCCACTTCCGATGTACCAGCCTGCCCTTTCTATGGCAATCTGAAATGCTGTTATCATGATTCTACCCTTTCTTCTAGCGTATGATCACATATGCCGCCGCACAGATAACATTCGGCAGGCAGCATATCACTGCTCTTTTTATGTTTCCCCAATTTCTGTCTTTCACCGCATACAAAAGTGTCATAAGCCCCAGCATGATCGGTGCCAGCATAATACCCATGCCAGACACTAGACATGCCGATGTCATCATCAAAAACAATGTCACCCATGCACCGCACATCCGGTTCGTTTCCATGCATTCCTTTGCCTGCAAAAAAATCGCCGGAAGCACAAACGATGCCAGAAGAGCCTTTCCCTGCCAGATACGGATCGACAGAAATGTTCCCTGCGTGTAGACTGAATAATAAGAAAACATCTGAATCAGCACCAGAAACAGCAGAAACAGTCCCACTTTTCGATCATCTTTATCAAACAGTTTTCTTCCGATCTTCCAGTAAACAAGATAGGAAATCAGAAGAAAGAAGACCGGTTCGACCGTATGTGCCACAACCGCCGCATGCATATGCACCATATCACTGTAGAATGCAAGCAGGATCGGAAACGGTGCAAACACATATCTCGCCGGAAGATACGATGCCAACATTCCGGTATAGGCATCGTACGTGAACATCCCGTTCGTCTCCAGAGTCGTGGTTGCCGTTGCCACATAAAAGGCGTCATCCAGATCCGTTGCCATGCCAAAAACATAAGCTCCCATCTGTATGGCGACCAGCAGAAATGCAAGCCACATGGCCGCTGGAATTTTTTTTCGTGAAAGGCTCTTTTTCCGTTCTGCTCCATCTGCCCTGTTCTTTTTATTTTTCCAGGCAAAGATGACTCCTGCCAGAGCCAGCACGCAGGCAAGTATCTCATAGCTGTATTTCAGAACTGCAAATGACTGCCTGGTAAAAATGAGCGGCAACGCCAGCAGCTCAAATACTGCAAACAGCAGAACATAACCGCAGATCAGAGCATCTGCCATTCGCACAAACCAGTCTTTCTCCTTCCCTGTCTCAAAAACAGGAAGATTTCCTGCTGCAAGCGGAATGATAAGAAACCACAGCAGAATCTCGAATCCTTTGATCGCCATCCGACTTTTTCTCCTTTATTCCGAAAGTGTTTTCGTTTCCGGTGTCACCTGTTCTGTTGTCGATGTCACATTACCTGTTTCCGGTGTCACCTGTTCTGCCTTCTGTCTGGCTGCCTCGGCTCTTGTCTTCTTTTTGCAGATGCCATTTGCATCAAAACGATACTTTTTGCCGTCGATCACTGCCTTAGTGCCGGTAAGGCGGACACCTTTCCTGTCCAGATAATAATAGTTTCCATTATATACTACCCAGCGTTTTTTCATTTTGGCTCCGGTCTTCGGATTCAGATAATAATATTTGCCTCTGTATTTGAACCATCCGCTTCTTCTCACACCGGTAGACTTTTTAAAATAACAGGTTCTGGAACCGACTTTTACCCAGCCGGTCTGCATACGTCCTGCCACATCAAAATAATAATAGTTTGCTCCGATCTTCTGCAATCCGCTAAGTGCTGCTCCGGTTTCCGGATCAAAATAGTATTTGTAACCTTTGCGTACCTTAAATCCACGATACAGTTTGCCGCCCTTTGCCGCATAGTACTGTTTCTCGCCTATTTTAAACCGGCCCGTCATCACCTGACCGCCGTTTTTCACATAGTACAGGGCACCGTTTGCCTGAAGGAATCCGCTGTAGGCACTTCCGTCTTCATTAAAATAATATTTTTTATCATTAATTTTTACAAATCCGGAAACTTTATGCCCTTCTTCGTCCAGATAATATTCTTTGCCTGCATCGGTAATCCATCCGGTTTTCTTATTGCCGTTCTTATCCAGATAAATCCATTCATCTCCGATCTGATTCCAGCCACGCATTTTCGTGATACCGTAATGGCGTGCGATCGCAGTTGCATCTGCAACAGCCACCGCTTTGATCTTGGCATCGCTTCCATAATATTTCAGACAGTCAGAAGGATTGTTCACAAATCCATGCTCTATGATCATGGTCGGGATCTTCCACTGCCTTCCATAATAGATAATGCCAAGTCCTTCCCCCTTCAGATAGCCGAGATTCTTCATTCCGACCGTTGAAAGATTGCTCACAATATCCGCAGCAAGTGCTCTTGCTTCCACAGCATAATCTGCTTTGTTGCTTGAGATTGGCACATAGGCAAGTGCTCCGGAAACGGTATCCTGCTGATTTCCGGTTGAATTGATGTGCAGGCTCACCAGTGCATCTGCTCCCAGATCTTTTGCCACTTTTACACGGTCATAGCGATCCATGTCCACATTATTGCTGAACCTTGTCATATAAACAACGATACCGGAGTATTTTTCCAGCTCTTCTTTACAGTACTGTGCCATTTTTAAAGTAATGGTCTCCTCCGCATAAGTCACACCGTTCCAGGTACGTCTCGCACCTGCATCGTGTACATCATGTCCGGGATCCAGTACCAGAACAACGTTTCCATTCGAAGCATGTGATGTGACCCCCGTGCAGAATACAAGTCCCAGCATCGCAGCTGCTGCCAGATTTTTTAATATTTTCTTCATCTTTTCCTCCTGATTTCGAAATACTCTCGTAATTTCTTCTTATTTTTACAACCACAATGTAAAAATCACTTCTTATTTTCGTTCATTTTTGTGATACACATTACTTTACATAGTACCCTAAAAAGGTCTGCCTGTCAATCTCTTAAACCTCTGTTAATTTTTCTTAATTTTTATTTAATTTTTGTTTCGGATTGTACCGGAACCACCTCAAACTCCCATAAAATGCCGCATACACGACATTTTATTACGTGTTCGGTGTGTCAATAAGTCTAGATTGCTCATTTGTACAAGCCTGATCGCAATTTAGACTTTTGACACTTGCATCATTTTATAGTAAAGTAATGGTAACAGAATTATCTTTTATAATCCATGTTTTATTTGACTGCAAATTTGCAGAAAATGGAGGAGTTTATGCATTTTAAGAAAATATTGTCTGCCAGCATTCTGGCATCTGCCCTGATTTTCTGTATCCCGCAGGCTATTTATGCTGCACCAGATGCGAAAACGGAAACACCTGTCACATATGGCTGGAATTCAGATGCCCTGGGGCGTTTCTTTCTGACAGAGAACGGTTCCCGTGCCACAGGATTTTGTAGCATTGATCAGAAAGTATATTATTTTGACCCGGACGGCTATCTTTTTACGCCATCCCAGGAAGGTGTCATGTACCTCGCCCAAAAACCTTATTATTTCCTTGCGGACGGATCTGTAAAAACAGGTCTTTTCTCCATAAAATCAGAAAGTGGTATCTCCTGGTATTATGCCGGAGCCAATTATCAGCTGTTTACAAACCGTACCATTACCCTTGGCGGCAAAATTTACTGTTTCGGAGCCAACGGAAAATCACTTCCAAAGGGACTTCAGGCTTTAAATGGAAAAAAATATCTGATCAGTGCTTCCGGAACCGCAAAGACCGGCCGTCGGAAATATAAAGGAAAGACTTATTTTTTCGACAGCACCGGAGCAATGATGATCGGAAAAGTTACTTACAAAAACAAAACTTATTTTACAAAAGCAAATGGTACGCTTGCCAAAAAAGGCTGGGTAACTTCCAACGGAAAAACGTATTATCTGAACAGTAACGGCACCCTTCAGACCGGATGGTTCCTTTATAAAAACAAATGGTACTGCCTGAACAAAAAAACAGGAGCCATGTATAAAAACAAATGGGTAAAAAAAGATGGGAAAAAGTGTCGCGTCGGAAAAAACGGTGCCCTTCAAACCGGATGGTTCAAAGCTAAAGGCAAAAAATATTATGCCGATGCTTCGGGAAATAAGATGGGCGTACCTTACATCGGCGTACAGCAGATCAAAAAGAAAATCTATGTTTTTGATTCAAGCGGTGTTCTCGGAAAAGGCTGGACCGTCTATGGCAGCCGCAAATATTATGCAAACGCAAAGGGCGAAATCACCAGAGGCTTTAAAACGATTGACGGAAAAACGTACTTTTTCAATGATTACGGCTCCATGCATACCGGATGGCTGTACTATAATGGTAAGTACTATTATCTGAATCCGTCCGACGGTGTTATGGTGACCGGCACTAAAAATATCGGCGGCACCTCCTATACATTCTCAGATTCCGGAATCTCAAGCCGTGCTCTGGAAGGGAACTGGACCGTAAAAGTAAACCGACAGCAAAATGTAGTTACTGTCTACAAAGGCAATACTCCGGTGCGTGCCATGATATGCTCAACCGGTCTGAACAACGGAACTCCGCTCGGTACATTCACGATCCAGGATAAACTGTATACCCATGCACTTTATGGACCTTCGTTTGGATATTACTGTTCTCACATCACAAGTGAAATCCTGTTTCATTCGATCCCACAGCCACAGCTTGTCAGAAAAAATCTGCCGGCCTATAAATACAACCTACTCGGCACTCAGGCTTCTGAAGGCTGCATTCGCCTGAGTATGGGAGATGCCTACTGGCTGTTCAACACCGTTCCGATCGGTACGACCGTTGTAGTATACGATTCTCCAAACCCGGGACCGCTCGGTAAACCAAAAGGCATTAAAATCCCACTCTCTCAGAGCTATGACCCTACTGATCCACTGTACTTTAACACCGGAAAATAGATCTTTGACGTAAACAAGAGAATACAGAAAAGCAAAAACCCGCCCGGTCATTCAAAACAACCGGGCGGATTTTCATGTACGTTTCCTGAAGATCTTAATTTTTCTGTTCTTCTCCAAGTCCTTCTTCCACAGCCTTTACCATCGTGGCAAGTGCCTGATCCTCGTCTTCCCCTTCACATTCGAACGTGATCTCATCACCTTCCTTTACGCAGGCTCCCAGCACACTGAGTACGCTCTTTGCATTCACAGTCGCTTCACGAAATGTAAATCTGACGCGGCACTTAAACTGCAACGCTGTACTGCAAAGTACTCCTGCCGGACGTAAATGAAGACCGGAAGGATTTTTCACTCTTACCTTCTGACTTACCATAAGTTTACCCTCCTGTTACCGCATTCTGCGGTTTTCCCTGTAATAATTTTTACTCACTTCTACTCCTCCGCAGCTGAAATCACCGTATTGCTGCCGCTTGTCTTCTGCTTTTTGGTCAGGTTTACGACAATCTTCACTTCCGAAGTCAGTTCGTAGCCATCCGGCAGGGTGATCTGAACCGGAACTTCATGTCTCCCTTCTTTCTGATAAGAAGTCAGATCCAACACTGCCTTGACATCATTCTGATCAATATTATCCAACGATCCGTCTACTGCTGCAACTTCTACCGTGATCTTATCTGCAGGTGTCAATACCATATCCAGATCGGTCGGTCTTCCTTTTATCGTAATCGCAGAGAGAGGAATATCAATTTTCTTGGTTCCCATCTTCTCCATAATAACACGAACTGATAAGGTTGAAGCCGTTCCGCTCTTTACTTTTAATTTATCTTTATAATTTTCTTTCAGATAATCCGCAAGATTAATCGTATCAGAGGTAAAACTTTCTGAAACACCCTCTACAGAGATCATATCCGTTAAAGAAAGTTCCCCGTTCAATTCTGCAAGTGTCTCTTCATCTCCGGCAATACTGATATTCTCCGGAGTCACTTTCACTTCGGACACACAGTATCCCGGTGCCGGGTCACCGTAAGTTCCGATATTTACTTTTACATTCTGTTCTACTTTCCAGAGCTGGATCTTTGCACTTAACACGCCATCTTTGATCAGGTCGCCGCTGCTCGTTGTAAAGACCAGCTTATCCAACTGGCTCTGTGTAAAATCGGTGCCATTTTTATCGGTGACAACAATATTTCCTTTTACTGTTTTATCCGAAGAAAATCCATTCACGCTCACCGACATACTGACTCTGTGAATGATATTCATCAGCGACTCCGCCCCCGCAATATTGATCGTATCGCCCTCTTTGATCGTAGAAGTCCCGATGTCATATCCATCGACTGGCTCCCCGGTCGTATCCACTTCCACACCGAACGATTCCTGCACAACATTTTCAATCTTGATCTTCAGGGATGCCGGTTCACACTCCCAGTTTGCCTTGGTGAGTGCACTGCTGGTACATTCCAGTGTATATGGCACTGCATTGCCGAGCGTCACATTCCGCATATCGGCAACCACTTTAAAATCTTTTGACTGAAGCTTGTTCAGCACAGATTCTCTCGCTTTCACCCATACTTTTACTTTATCGGTATCCTCCTGAACACTGAATGTCTTGTCCACGCCAAAACAGTCACTGTTGCGGATTTCCACTTTTACATCCGAAAAAGACTGCACTTTTTCCGGATCATCCACATTGACTACAAAAATCCACATCATGCAGGCAACCAGCACCGACACTATTTTCAGGCCAAGATTACTGGTCAATATTCTCTTTATTCTGGTTGATATTTTCCTCATTCTTGCCTTTTCCTTTCCAGAATTTAAATCTTTTTGTACTTACATTTTTATCCTGAAGAATAACCAGCTGTTCTTTCAGTTCTTCCGGTGTCACATCTCTGGTAAGAACGCCTTTCTGTGCAATGGATACATTTCCCGTCTCTTCTGAAACAATAATCGTCAGAGAATCTGTCACTTCGCTGATACCGACACCGGCTCTGTGGCGGGTACCAAGCTCTTTGCTCAGCTCCATGTTATCCGAAAGAGGCAGATAACAGGTTGCGGAAATAATACGGTTTCCTCTGACAATGATTGCTCCGTCATGCAGCGGTGTATTATGCTCAAAAATATTCAGCAAAAGCTGACTGGTAACCAGAGAATCCAGCTCGATACCGGTTCTTATATACTCAGTAAGCTTGGTGTTTTTTTCCAGAACGATCAGAGCACCGGTCTTTGCTTTTCCCATCTCAAAGGAGCCTTTCACCAGCTCGTTGACGGTCTTGTCGCTGAAACGTTCCTCTGCATCTTTTTCCATATCAAACGGTATCAGCGAAGAAAGGAACTTCTTTTCGCCAAGCTGTTCCAGAGCCCTCCTCAGCTCCGGCTGAAAAATAACGGCCGTTGCCACAAGGATCGCATTGATGCCTTTGCTGACCAGAAACAGAATGGAATCCAGATTCAGAAGTGTGGCAATAAAGATAAAAACAATCATGACCAGGATGCCCTTCATCAGAGTCCACGCCCGGGTGTTCCGGATCCAGATCAGGATGTGGTACACTACAAAGGAAAGTATGATGATCTCCAACACATCGGAATAAGTAAACGTAAGGCTGGAAAGATAACTATGAATGAATTGTTTCATGCCCATCATGATGTTCACGTCCTTTCCTGTCGATTCTTCCTGCTTCCATTTCCTGACTGTCCTCATCGTTTCGGTATCGTTTCGGTACTGCCTCGACATAGTAATAATAATCATTATCTTCAAACTGAAGATTTTCTATTTTGCGGTAATCCAGATTAAAAAACAACTGTTCCAGCAGAAATGCCACTGCCGCCGAGATCAATGTTCCGATCAGGATCCATAAAATCCCGATCTCCAGATGCAGCATCATGTAACCTGCCATCATCAGCACCAGATAAATGACCGTACCCGCTGCGATCGCAACTTTCCATGCATGCTTCATTGCCATCCTTCTTGCCAGAAATACAACAGCAAATACTGCCAGCAGCACAACCAGCATCAGGATCATCTCCTGCTCACCCAGAAACGTATCGATCATTGTCTGCAGTTCTGCAAGGATCTTTTCCGCAGTGCTCTGTTTTGCCATCGCAAGATCCACCGATGCACTGCCCAGCTTTCCTATCGTCGATAACGTATAGTAAAATACCGTGCCCGCGGTCATAGCTGCTGCGGACATCGTACTTCCCATCAGCCCGAAACTGATCGGTACGATACACGGGACATGGAAGAAAAGTCCGAGGATTGTCAGTAGCATGGCCCATGCCTGTCTCGATGCAAATGCAAAATATAAAAGCAGTACTGTCAGCAAAACGCCTCCTCCGACTGCCAGCGATGCGATTGATACGGACGCAAACTGCAGCAGTGCTGCGACAAATGCCAGTACAATCATAACATTCGGCGGCAGGATCGCACAGACCAGTGCCAGAATCAGTTCCACAAAAATATTTCCAAAAATGCTTTTTCCGCCAATCCGACCATTGATCTGCATAAACAGAATTAACGCTGTAACAAATTTGGCAGCGGCATCGATGTAATTTCCATATTCACTGTAATATTTTTCGAATAATGTCCTAATATTATAAATTCCCTTCACTTTTTCCTCCTGAGATCTGTCACTTCCAGTATTTCTATATCATCTTCATCTTCCAGTCTCTGCAGCAGCACCTGATAGTGCCGGAACAGCTCCTGCCCGTAAAAATACCGTTTCATAGTTATCACATAGGTAAGCAGCAGACCTGCGGTCATACACAGCAGATAGCTGACGATCACTCCGGTCAGTATCCCCTTGATCTGCATACGGTTAAGCTTCTCGATCAGCATATCCATATTGGCCACTCCCCAGAGCAGAAGTCCTATCATATATGCAACAGTAAGATAACACGCATTTTTCAGCAGCTGTACTGCCACATAATCACTGCGATAATATTCTCTGGCTTTTTGCAGTTCCTCCCCATGGTGCTTTTCCATAACTGCAATTTTAGACATTGTTCGTATTTTTTTCTTATTCAGCATAGTTACCCCTTAATGATTCCTCTGTCTTTTTTTCAGTATAACATAAAATCCGGTCTCTGAAAAGTATCTCTCAGCAATCCGGTTTTCCTGTACAAAGCACAAGAAAATGTACTTCTTCTGCTCCCGCCATCCAAAGCACCTTCGCCGCTTCGTCCATCGTAACCCCAGTTGTATAGATATCATCCACAAGCAGTACTTTCTTTAATTCTAACGCATTTGTCGAAGTTTTAAAAGCATTTTTCAGATTTATTTCTCTTTCTTTTCTTCCAAGACTTTTCTGCGGTATCGTTTTCCGTACACGCACGAGGCTTTTTGTATCAACCGGGATCTGAAACCTTTTCCCAAGACATTTTGCCAGTATTTCTGCCTGATTGTATCCCCTTTGTCTCTTTTTTCTCTTATACATCGGAATCGGAATGATCACATCCGAATTCCAGGTGCGGATCTCATCTCCACAGACACGCTCCATTTCCGATACATAAAATCCGGCATATTCTCTTTTGTTGTGAAATTTAAACTGATATACAGATTTCCTGATTTCTTTTTCATAGAGAAAAACAGCCCTTCCCGATGTAAAAAAATGCGTTTTTTCCTGACAGTCCGGACAATACTCTGTTTCCAAAGATGCCACCGGCTTCCCACACGTTTTACATTTCGGTCCCCTGATCGGTACTGCTTTTGTTCGACATTTCATACAAATAAGTGCCGCTTTATCTGTTAAAATATCCTGACAAAGCGGACAGCGTCTTGGATAGAGGAGCGTGATCATCTCCTCCAGTGCCTGAATCATAATACAAATTCACAGATCCGCTGCCTCAGGGATGTGTAGCGTATCTGTTCATATTTATTATCGATCATTTGATTGACCGCATACGGACTTCCGACGATCGTAACGCAGGAACGTGCTCTTGTGACCGCTGTATAGAGCAGATTGCGGTTCATCAGCATCCTCGGTCCGTTCAGCAGCGGGAGGATCACGGCCGGATATTCACTTCCCTGTGCCTTATGCACCGTCAGTGCATAGGCAAGCTCCAGCTCTTCGAGCTCTTTAAAGGAATATTCTGCAAAACGGCACTCATCAAATTCCACTGTCACCATTTCTGCATATGTATTGATCTCACGGATAATGCCCATGTCACCGTTAAAAACACCGCAGCCTTTATCAACCGGAATCCCATATTTTCCGCGTACCTCCCACTCCATCTGATAGTTGTTGCGGGTCTGCATGACTTTGTCACCTTCCCGGAACTTGCATCTGCCGGTATCTTTCTCATTCTTTTCCGGTGACGGTGGATTGAGATACTGCTGAAAGATCGTATTGAGACGTTCCACACCAAGAAGCCCTTTCCGCATCGGTGTCAGAACCTGGATATCATACGGATCTGCATCTACATAAGAAGGTAATTTTTTCTGGATCAGTGTCAGTGCAACACTGATGATCACATTTGCATCTTCCCGTTTCAGGAAAAAGAAATCCCGGCTCTTATTGTCCATCACGATATGTTCACCCTTATTGATCTTATGGGCATTTAAAACGATATCACTTCCGCCCTCCTGGCGAAAAATGTGTGTCAGACACACTACCGGAAAACATTCTGATTCTATGATATCCTTCAGGACACTTCCCGGTCCCACGGAAGGCAGCTGATCCCTGTCACCAACCAGGATCAGTCTCGTTCCAACGGTGACAGCTTTCAACAGGGCATGCATCAAATAAATATCCACCATGGACATCTCATCCACAATGATCACATCTGCCTCCAGCGGATTCTCTTCGTTTCGTTCAAACTGTTTTGGTCCTTCTTCCTCATCTGCTGCCCCGGAAATCTCCAACATGCGATGTATGGTCTGTGCTTCACAGCCGGTCGCCTCCTGCATTCGTTTGGCTGCCCGTCCGGTTGGTGCCGCCAGTCGCACTTCCAGACCTTCTGAGTCAAAATAATCGATCATTGCATTGATCGTTGTTGTTTTTCCTGTTCCCGGACCACCGGTCAGAACCAAAAGGCCGTGACCGGCAGCTGTAACCACTGCCTCTTTCTGAAGCTCATCGAGCTCATACCCGGAATGTTTTCCCAACTTATCCATTCGCCTGCTGATCTTCTTCTCATCGATCTTGCAGGATATGTTCAGATCATGGAGCATTTTTGCTGTATTCAATTCCGTGTAATAGGCATTGATCCCATATACGCAAATCTGCCTCTCCTGCTCTTTGAGTATCAGCCTGCGTTCTACTGCCAGATCCATGATATGTTTCTCTACCAGTTCCTGACTTACGCCCAAAAGCTCCACCGTTCTTGCCAGAAGCTCCATCTTCGGCAGATACACATGACCTTCCAGAGAGATCCTGGTCAGCACATGCAGAATACCGCTGCGGACCCGGAAATCTGAATCCGTATGGATCCCGACTTTTGAGGCTATTTCATCCGCGATTTGAAATCCGACGCCATTTATATCGTCTGCCATCTGATATGGATTGTCCTGAATCACAGAGTACAGTCTTGCTCCGTACTGCTTATAAATCTTGGCTCCAAGTGTATTGGAAATACCATATTGCTGCAAAAAGATCATCGCTTTTCGCATATCTCTTTTTTCTGATATCTGTTCTGAGATCTCACGGGCCTTTTTCTCACTGATTCCTTTGACTTCCGCCAGTCGTTCCGGCTCTTCTTCCATAATGCGAAAAGTATCTTCTTTAAATTTCCGCACAATCCTGGCTGCCAGTGCGATTCCGACCCCTTTGATCACACCGGAACCAAGATAACGTTCGATCGCCGCCGTATCTTCCGGATCTTTTATTTCCAGTTTCTGGATCTGGAACTGTGTCCCGTAAACTGCATGTTCGGTATAGTGCCCGGTCGCTTCGATCAGCTCCCCTTCTGTGATCACCGGGAAGGTACCCACACAGGTCAGTTCTTCTCCTTCGTGGTTCACAACCATAACCGTGTAACCATTGTCACTGTTCCGAAAAATCAGATGATCTATATATCCTTTTATTTTATCCATGAATTTCTGCTTAAATCCCCTTACTCTATCAGTTTGCCATTGCCGGCTGTCAGCTCCACAAATTTCCCGGTGCCGATTGCTACTGCGGTCATCGGATCTTCTGCAGTCACCGTATTAATGCCTGTTTTCTCTTCGATCAGCTCTTCCAGGCCCCCAAGCAGTGAACCGCCCCCCGTCAACACGATACCACGATCCACAACATCGGCTGCCAGTTCCGGCGGCGTACGCTCCAGAACGCCATGTACTGCCTCAACGATCTGTGAAGTTGTCTCTTTTAAAGCATCTCTTGTCTCCTCTGAAGTCACACGAACGGTTTTCGGCAGGCCGGTAACAAGATCTCTCCCTCTTACTTCCATTACTTTCTGATCCGGACGTTCAATCGCAGTTCCAATATTGATCTTGATATCTTCTGCCGTACGTTCTCCGATCAGAAGATTATGTTTTTTCCTTACATAACGGATGATTGCCTCATCAAAATCATCACCGGCGACTTTGATCGAAGTGCTCACAACAATTCCGTCCAGAGAGATCACAGCGACATCGCAGGTACCTCCTCCGATGTCCACAATCATATTGCCGCATGGTCTGGAAATATCAATCCCTGCTCCGATGGCTGCTGCGATCGGCTCCTCTATAATAGAAACTTCTCTTGCACCTGCCTGATAGGTTGCATCTTCCACCGCCTTTTTCTCGACCTCTGTAATGCTGCTCGGCACACAGACACTGATCCTCGGTTTGCGAAAAGACATTCTGCCGATCGCTTTCTGGATAAAATACTTCAGCATCTGTTCGGTCACGGTATAATCAGAAATAACGCCCTTACGCAGCGGGCGAATTGCAACGACATTGCCTGGTGTACGCCCAAGCATCAGTCTTGCCTCCTCTCCGATTGCTTTGATTTTATTTGTATCACGGTCAAAGGCTACTACGGAAGGCTCTTTTAAAACAACGCCTTTTCCTTTCACGTACACCAGTATACTCGCAGTGCCAAGATCTATTCCAATATCTGTTGAATTCATTTCTGCGTTCTCCTTTCTCCATCAGGATCTTCCCCCTGTCTGTCCTTGGTTTATTATATACAACGGCTTTCTTCTTGAAAAGGGGTTTTTATTTTTTTCTTCTTTTCATTTTTTATTAATATTTAAGACATACTTTTATCAACCAGTCCGCGCACGGCGACCGTGAGTTCGGGTTCATCTGCACAAGGCTCGGCATTAAGCGCGAGGTCGTTGCAGGCTACTATCAGCACGAGGACGTTATAGAGAAGATCCGCAGATTCGCTCATGCGGCTTCCGCAGTATCTTTCAGCAGGACTTTAAGGGTAGCAATGCTCGGAAACAACATGCGTGATGTCGCAGTCACTGACGGCGACCGCGTTGAAAGCGAAATACGCTTCGGCTGGAACGTGAACTACTACGGTATCGGCGACGTAGTGGAGATCGCCGACAGCGTTACCGAATCCGAGATAGACGCAAAAATGGCTGAATACACCGAAAAGTACACGATGGCGACGGACAACATCGCCGCTGTCCGCGAGCAGGCAAAATATGAAGCGGCTCTCGACAAGTTCATTGCACGGGAAAAGATAGGGGCGTTCACCGATACGTTCCAGGATCTCCACGGGCTGAACCAGCTCCCCGGAATCGCGGCGCAGAATCTCATGGCAAAGGGCGTGGGCTTCGGTCCGGAGGGCGACTACAAGACTGCGGCTCTCGGCGCGGTGCTGTTCAAGATGTCTGAGGGAAGAAAGGGCTCCACCGGATTCATGGAGGACTATACCTACGACCTCACTTCTGGCGAGGAGCTGGAGCTTGCGGCGCATATGCTGGAGGTATCTCCGGTGTTCGCGGCAAACAAGCCTGAAATTCAGGTGCACCCGCTTGGTATCGGCGGGAAATCCGACCCGGCGCGCCTTGTATTCGACGGCATTGACGGCGAGGGTATCGCGGTTTCCATGATAGACCTTGGCGACAGATTCCGCCTTGTATGCGCTGAGATCACGCTTGTAAAGCAGCCGGCTCCCATGCCGAAACTCCCCGTCGCAAGACTGATGTGGAAGCTGAAGCCCGATTTCGCTACCGGCGCGGCTGCGTGGATATACGCCGGCGGCGCACATCATGCAGTGGTTTCCACGGCGCTCACTGTCGATGATATCCGCCTGTTTGCAAAGATGACGAATACGGAGCTTGTGGTCATCGACGACAAGACCGACATAAACAGCTTTGAGCAGCAGCTTGCATTACTTGACGCTGCCGCGGCTCTCAAGAGGTGATAGTATGACGATACAGGAAAAAATACAGAATAAGAAAACCTATCTTGGCATAGAATTTGGCTCCACCAGAATAAAGGCGGTTCTCATCGACGACACGTTCGCACCTGTCGCTTCCGGAAGCCACGACTGGCAGAACCGCTACGAAAACGGCGTGTGGACCTACTCCCTGGATGACATCACCACCGGATTACAGCACTGCTACGCAAGCCTTGCGGAGGACGTCAAGAGCAAATACGGCGTCGTTCCCACGGGCTACGGCGCAATGGGAATATCCGGCATGATGCACGGCTACATGGCGTTCGATAAGGACGACAACCTGCTGGTTCCGTTCCGCACATGGAGAAATACCATCACCGAGCCGGCGGCTTCCGAACTGTCGGAACTTCTCGGATTCAACATTCCCCAGCGCTGGAGCATCGCGCACCTGTATCAGGCCATTTTGAACGGCGAGGAGCACGTGAAGGACATCGCCTTCCT
>OLSP01000474.1_pt1 | contig 40301 bp, 28 predicted proteins | sample 1672941 | NCBI WGS metagenome assembly OLSP01 (sample SAMEA3136739, study PRJEB25190) | human gut metagenome | reverse complement strand
GTCCGATACAGCTCTTCGTACAGCCGATTCAGGATATCTGACAAGACGTCTTGTAGACGTATCACAGGAACTGATCATTCACGAAGTAGACTGTGCAAAACCGGGAGCACCGATTCCTGGAATGTATGTAAAAGCATTCATGGATGGAAACGAAGTGATCGAAAGTCTTCAGGATCGTATCACAGGACGTTATATCTGTGAGAACATCGTAGATAAAGATGGTAACATCCTTGTAAAGGCAAATCACATGGTAACACCGAAACGTGCAGAGCTGATCTGTAAAAAGGGTGTTGACGAGAAGGGCGAGCCGCTGACACAGATTAAGATCCGTACAATCCTTACATGCCGTTCACATAGTGGTGTATGTGCAAAATGTTACGGATCCAACATGGCAACAGGTGAGCCGGTACAGGTTGGAGAAGCTGTCGGAATCATCGCCGCACAGTCAATCGGAGAACCTGGTACACAGCTTACTATGAGAACCTTCCATAGTGGTGGTGTAGCCGGTGGAGATATCACACAGGGTCTTCCTCGTGTCGAGGAGCTTTTCGAGGCAAGAAAGCCGAAAGGACTTGCCGTTATCACTGAGATTCCTGGTGTTGCTACAATCAACGACACCAAGAAGAAGAGAGAGATCATCGTAACAGATCCGGAGTCTGGAGAATCCAAGACCTACCTGATCCCATACGGTTCCCGTATCAAGATCATGGACGGACAGGTTATGGAAGCTGGTGATGAGCTTACCGAAGGTAGTGTAAACCCGCATGATATCCTTAGAATCAAGGGTGTTCGTGCCGTTCAGGATTACATGCTTCGTGAGGTTCAGCGTGTATACCGTCTCCAGGGTGTTGAGATCAACGATAAGCATATCGAGGTTATCGTTCACCAGATGCTGAAGAAGATCCGCATCGAGGACAACGGAGACTCCGAGTTCCTGCCAGGAACACTTGTTGACTTCCTTGAGTATGAGGAAGTAAATGAGAAACTGGAAGCTGAGGGCTTACGTCCTGCAGTTGGAAAACAGGGAATGCTTGGTATCACCAAGGCGTCTCTTGCAACCGATTCCTTCCTGTCAGCTGCTTCCTTCCAGGAGACCACTAAGGTTCTGACTGAAGCTGCGATCAAGGGTAAGGTTGACCATCTGATCGGTCTGAAAGAGAACGTTATCATCGGTAAACTGATTCCTGCTGGTACAGGTATGAAGTGCTACAGCGATGTAGAGCTTGATACAGGAATGCCGGAGGAGCCGGAAGAAATCGAATTCGACGAGATGGATGACGATCAGGACATGCTTGATGTAGCGGAAGATTCTGAAGATCTGGAGATCAGTGAAACTCCGGAAGACGCAGAGGATGAGGATGCATTCGATGATGAAGAGGTTGACTCCGCTGACGACAGTGAAGAATAAATGAATTAGGATCCCTCAGGGTGACAGAAATGTTGCTCTGGGGGATTTTTTTGCCTTTTTACAGCTGAAGTGTGCCCAAAAATCCCACCTGCTATAGCGTAAAGCTATAACTAGCTCTATAAAACTGCGATTCCCAAAACGCTATTTAGTGGTTGCATATGGTGAAGTTCTGTTTTATAATAAGCAACATCAAGAGAAATATATAAAACATATCGAGTTACTAGGAAAGGAGAAACCAATATGACAGTATCAATTAGAACCGCGAAGATGTGTTGCAGCATGAAGATGGAAAAAGAGGTTATGTGTTGTTGCTGTTGTTGCGGCTCCATGAAGACAGAAAGAAAATAGAACAGATTTACATACATATGCGTTGATGCTATATAAGAACAAAGAAGTTTTTTGAAGCAGGGATTCGGATATGGGACCTGCTATTTTTGTACCCATTTTTAGAAAATCAGACAATTCGGAGGAAAATAAAATGAGTGGATGCGGATGCAGTTTTTCACCAGCAGAGGAAATTAAGGAAGAAGTAAAATATACAGATGCACTTGCAGAGCAGTTTGCGAAAGAAGTTGGAGTTGATCCAAGACCAAATGAAACTTTAGTAGAAATCGATGAGAGAGGCGCATTTATCAGACAGCCAAACGCTTTTATCCAGCCATTCGGTGATGAAGAGGGAGACCTGAAAGCAGAGGCAAACCGTTACGGAATCTACTGGGCAACCGGATGCAACTGGTCAAACAGACCGATCATTGTAAGAGATCTTCTTGGACTTCAGGATGTGATCTCAGATACCAGAGTGACTCATTCTGGCGAGACTAACAGCTACGGACATGCATTTGGAGATCAGCCAGGATTCAAGGATCCCAAGACAGGCGCTTACTTCTTAAGTGAGTTTTACAAAAGAGCCAATTCGGATTTCAAAGGAAGAGCTACCACCCCAACTCTGGTAGACATCAAAGAAAAGAAAGCAGTAAACAACGATTATCATCGTCTTACAAACTACATTGAAGTTCAGTTCCGTCCCTTCCAGCCAAAGGATGCGCCGGACCTGTACCCGAAGAAATTCCGTAAAGAAATCGATGAATTTAACGACTGGCTTTTCCCACATGTAAACAACGGACATTACCGCATGGCATTCTGCCAGTCACCGGAGGCTTATGATGAAGCATATGAAGATTTTTATGAATCACTTGAGAAGCTGGATAAGAGACTGGAAACAAACCGTTTCCTTTTCGGAGATTACATTACAGACAGCGATGTCCGCGCTTATGTTACCCTGGTACGCTGGGATGTAAGCTATTTCCATAACATCGGTCCAGTGAAAAAGCCAATCCGTGATTACAAAAACATCTGGGGCTACTTAAGAGAGCTCTACGCAATCCCGGCATTCCGCCACGGAAGCGATCCGCAGGTACTTGCATTAGACGGCCCCAGAAAGAAATTAGGAGAGGTTCTTTTCCGTGGATACAACGACAGAATCCTTTCAAAAGTTGATTTCGAAAAGCTTTGGGCAGACGACGGCGAGAGAAGAAAATTAAGCAAAACACCAGATGAGTTATTCCTTCGCCATCCGGAAGGAGAGACCTACGAGGATTACGCAGGCCCCATTTCCAAGACTATCTGGAACAGCCCGAAATGGGAAGACAGAAATCCGAAGAATGGAACCTTATCCGTGGACGCATCCATTAACCCGCTGAAGGGACTTTTATGAGAATCAGGCAAAAAATTTACGAGAGAGGATAGAGATTATGAAAAGATTTAATAGATTAACAGCAGTTTTACTGGCAGGTGTGACAGCAGCAAGCCTTACAGGCGGTGCAGTCAGCGTATTTGCAGATTCCGACGTAAAGGTGATCAAAGGTGTTACAAGCGGTTCCCTGGCTCCTTACTTTTATGTAGGAGATGACAATGAACTGACAGGAGTTGATATTGACATTGTGAAAGAGGTTTTTAACCGTCTTCCTCAGTATGAGCTTCAGATTGATACAGCAGATGCACTACAGGGCGTAATCAGCGGCCAGTATGACATTGCAATCAACAATTACGGCTACACAGACGAGAGAGCAGAATCCTATTACTTCTCTTTCCCATATAAGACAAGTTTTAATGAGTACATTCAGCGGGCAGATGATGAGCCGCTGACCTCCCTTCAGGATCTGGCAGACAGAGGCTACAAGATCGAGCTGACAGCCGGAAGCCTGACAGCCAATGCACTGGAGCAATGGAATGAGGAGAACCCGGATCATCAGATCGAGATCGTTTACGACAACACCAATTTCCAGGTTCGTTACCAGAACATTGTAGACGGTGTTACAGACGTTGCCATTGACGATGGCCCGCTGATCGACAACCTTCTTCCAAACTTTGGACTGGAGGGACAGCTGGTTCCAAATCCAATTGACGACGAAACACAGGAATTCCTTTTCCCACAGAACAACACCTATTTTCTCTTTGGAAAAAATGAGGAGGGCGCAGCTCTTCGTGAGGATGTGGATGCAGTGCTGAAGGAAATGAAAGAGGACGGAACCCTGGCTGAGATCACCGAGAAATATCTTGGAAAAGACACAAGCCCGGACGAGAAATACTTCGAAGAGACAATCAACTAAATCAGAGATGCAAGGAGAACGATCATGGTGGAAATTTATCGCATAGAAAAAGGGGCAGAGACCTGGAAATACAAAGCTTATGATTACGTGAGGACAGATGCCTTCTGCGTGGGACAGAGCATTCCCATAGAGCTGGAATTTTCCCATGACGAAAAGGAAGAGGACCTGCAGGCTGTGATCCTGATTGAGGATCACAAGCCAGTGGCAGGCTGCCGAATCGCTTTTCCAGACGAGAAGACCGGCAAGATCGAACGTGTCTGCGTCGTCCGGGGAAAACAAAAAGGCGGTTACGGCAGAATCCTGATCCAGGAAGCAGAGAACTGGTTAAAAGAGTACGGAGTAAACCACATCGTGATCAGCAGCCAGGACCGTGCTGCTGGTTTCTATGAAAAGCTGGGTTATCAGCTGAACCCGGATGTGGACCCGTCCGTATACGACAAGCATCATAAACAGGAAGAGAAGCCGAAGCAGGAGCCTTCCAGACCGAAGAATGCGCCGGGACCTTTTGGATTTACCTGTGTGCTTGTAGAAAAATATTTATAGAAACTGAACTTGTAGGAGAAAAATCATGGGAAAATTATTTGACGTATCACTGGTATTCACATCGATCCCGGAATTGCTGGGAAAATTACCAATCACTTTGGAGCTGGCAGTGCTTTCCATGCTTCTGGGGCTGATCTTAGGACTTGTGATGGCGATCATAAAAATGCATAAGATCAAGGTACTGACACAGCTTACCAACCTTCTGATTTCTCTCCTTCGAGGAACTCCTGTAATCGTACAGCTGTATGTGGCATTCTTTGGAATCCCAATGTTTTTCAAAGCCATCAACCAGAAATTCGGCACCAACCTTGCAGTGGCAGACATTCCTGGAATTGCCTATGCAATGATCGCACTTGGACTGAATCAGGCTGGCTTTATGGCAGAGATCATCCGTTCCGCACTTCAGTCCGTAGACAATGGACAGATTGAAGCCGCCCACGCACTTGGAATGACTTATCCGCAGGCACTTCGCAGGATCATTCTTCCGGAAGCTTTTGAGGTAGCGCTTCCTACACTGGGAAATGCCCTGATCAGCATTATCAAAGGAACATCACTGGCCTTCACCTGCGCAGTTGTGGAGATTACCGCACAGGGCCAGATTATTGCAGGAAAAACATACCGCTATTTCGAGGTTTACGTATCACTTGCTATTATTTACTGGGTAATTACCTTGATTATTGAGCAGCTGATCCGTATAATTGAAAATAAGATTCGTATTCCGGATCAGGTGGAGCTGGTAAACTTTGCCGAGGAGGACGCAACCCATGATAAAAATTGATCATTTGTCAAAAAAATTTAATGATAATGTTGTCCTGGACGACATCAGCCTAGATATCAAAAAAGGCGATGTAGTGGGAATCATTGGTCCTTCCGGAACCGGTAAATCCACCCTTCTTCGCTGCGTGAACCGCCTGGAAACACCGGAACGGGGCACTGTGACCATCGGGGATAAAACCATTGATCTTTCCGAGAAAAAGCCAAAAGACCTTTTATATCTGAGACAGAATACAGGAATGGTATTCCAGCGCTTTAATCTTTTTGAGAAAAAAACAGCTCTTGAGAATGTAATGGAAGGTCTGATCGTGGTAAAGAAGATGTCAAAGGCGCAGGCAAGAGAGATTGCCATCGAGCAGCTGAAGCTGGTAGGCATGGCACCCTGGGCAAATCATTATCCCAAGCATTTGTCGGGCGGACAGCAGCAGAGAGTTGCGCTGGCAAGAGCCCTTGCAATGAAGCCGCAGATCCTTCTTCTGGATGAGCCTACCTCCGCACTGGATCCGGAGCTGGTTGGCGAGGTGCTGGACGTCATCCGCAAGGTTGCAGCACAGGGCTACACTATGCTTCTGGTATCCCATGAGATGAACTTTATCCGTCATGTATCCAACCGTGTGATTTTCCTGGACAAGGGACATGTGGTGGAGGACGGAACACCGAAGGAAGTATTCGACCACCCGACGAACCTGCGTACCCAGGAATTTTTCCGAAAGATGAATATTATGGCACAGCCGGAGTACATGATTTAAACGAACACCTGAAAATTTCAAAAAGGAGAATAAAACAGCTGTATCGCGCAGCTGTTTTTTGCAATTGCGATTATGAGAGAAAATGAGAAAATAGCAGAAGTATTTGGCAAACTGGTATCCATTGATTCCCCATCCTTAAAGGAACGGGAGATGGCAGACTACCTGAAGAAATTATTTGGAGAAATCGGCGTAGAGCTGGAGGAGGACCAGACCGGAGAGGCAACAGGGTCCAATGCAGGCAATCTTTTTGCCCGGCTGGAAGGGGAGGCTGGATCAGAACCTTTGCTTCTTGGCGTGCATATGGATACAGTAGAGCCTTCCCGGAACAAAAAAGCGGTGTTTCACCCGGACGGAACTGTGACAAGCAACGGAACTACAGTCCTTGGTGCAGACGACCTTGCCGGTGTTACCGCAATCTATGAGGCAGTCCGCTATCTGAAAGAGAAGAACATTCCTCACAGGACGGTGGAGATTTTGATCACAACCGGGGAAGAACTGTACTGCAAAGGAGCAAATGCTTTCGATTACAGCAAAGTCCGCTCCAAAGAGGCTTACGCTTTGGATCTTAGCGGCAAAATCGGAGCAGCCGCTTACGCTGCCCCAACTTTAATTTCTTTTTCTGCCTCTGTAAAGGGAAAGGCTGCCCACGCCGGATTTTACCCGGAAAAAGGAATCAACAGCATCCAAGCAGCAGCCAAAGCCATCGCCAGACTTTCCCAGGGCAGGATTGATGAAAATACAACTGCCAACATCGGTGTTTTTGCAGGGGGAACAGGAACCAACATTGTACCAGAAGCCTGCACGGCGAAAGGGGAGATCCGCAGTCTGAATCATGAGATTGCCATGAAGCTTCTTAAGGAGTACCATGAGATTTTCCAGGAAGAGGCAGAGAAGGCCAGAGCAGCGCTTGAATGGGAAGAAAAGCTGAATATTATTGCATATGAGACGGATCTTGGCGGAAAAGCTGCAGAAAATTACAGGAAAGCAGTGGAAAAAACAGGCCTTGAGCCAGAATTCGAGAAAACCTTCGGGGGAAGCGACAACAATGCGTTTGCCCAGCACGGAATCGAAGGGCTGGTAATCGCCACCTCCATGAACCAGGTGCACAGCTGCAGCGAATACTGCAGCATCCCGGAAATACGGCAGGTGTCTGAGATTCTGGTAAACCTCTGCACCGCAGAAAAATGACAGACATCCTGCCAATGGAAGGCTGGAAAGATATGGATAGAGAAAAATACAGGCGGGACTATCATTTGTGGTAATATTCTAGTATAATATTACGAAAACCCGGGCAGCAGTTCCGGGGATGATGATTGTGGTCAGCAATCGACTTTCTTTTTGGGAAAGGAGGGGCTTGCATGGAGAAAGGGGTTCCGGTTTCTGTCTGGCCAGAGTGGCAGCTTGTAGAGAAAATAGGGGAAGGCTCTTTTGGGAAAGTATATAAGGCGCAGCGGACAGAGCGTGGACGCACTTTTTATTCGGCCATTAAGATTATATCGATTCCCGGTAATAAGGGAGAGCTTGACAGCGTAAGATCAGAGATGAATGATGAGCAGTCTACCAGAGAATATTTTCGAAACCTGGTGGAGGACTGCGTTCAGGAAATATATACGATGGAGCATTTCTGCGGAAATTCCCATATTGTATCCTTTGAAGATTTTAAAGTGGTGGAATATCTGGACGAGATCGGCTGGGATATTTACATCCGAATGGAATATCTGACCAGTTTTATGGATTACTGCACAGGCAAGGAGCTTACTGAGAAAGAGGTAATGAAACTTGGCTGTGATCTTAGCATGGCATTAATTTACTGCCGGAAGCTGAATATTATTCACAGGGATGTAAAGCCGGAGAATATTTTTGTATCCAGATTCGGTGATTTTAAGCTGGGAGATTTTGGAATTGCCAGAGAGCAGGCGCACACAGTGGGGAATATGTCCAAGAAGGGTACCTACTCCTACATGGCACCTGAGATTTATAAAGGTGAGAAATACGACAGCAGCATTGATATCTATTCCCTTGGAATCGTGCTATATAAGCTGATGAACCAGAACAGGCTTCCGTTTTTGTCTCTGGATAAGCAGCTGATTACCTATCGGGATAAGGAGAATGCACTGGCACGGCGCATGGCCGGGGAGAAGATGCCGGCACCATCCCGGGCAAGCGCTGCCTTTTCCCATATTATACTGAAGGCATGTGCCTATGATCCACAGAAGCGTTACCGGAAACCGGAGGATATGCTTCAGGATCTGGAAAGCCTGCGGATCGCACCTGTGAATGCAGCCAAGGAGTGGGAACGCTCCCAGTGGCAGCTGGCTGATGCCCGTGATATAGAGCAGCGGCACCAGAAGAATTATGTGGTGGAAGAACCAGGTGCTGAGAAAATGGAACGGACCCAGGTGGCAGAAGAACCGCAGATTGAGAAAGCCATCCGTCAGGAAGAAGAGAAGGAGAAAAAGAACTCCAGGGACGCAAAGGAGCCGAAGCCATCCAGAAGCCTTCGCAAAGAAGACAGATCAGAGGCAGCTTCCAGACAGAAGCGGCAGGCGCCGCAGCAGGAGAGAAGGATTTCTCCATGGACCATTTCCATTGCGGTTGTGGTGCTGGCAGCATGCATTATTGCTGGCGTTTATGTGAAGCTGATTCATGACGAGGACCGGAAGGCACAGAACACCAACATGGTTATGGAAGTGCTGGAAGCCAATGACAACAGCACGGCTCAGATCGATGATTTTTCCACAGCAATCCAGACCATTAAGGAACAGGCGAATACCATTGTGGAGGAACTGGCCGATTGTAAGGAAGTGGGCAAGGAAGGCGACCGACTTCGCTACTATGACAGCAACGGCAAACTTATAAAAGCACTGATCTATCCGGAAACTTCTGAGGACGGTGTTTATGAGGAATATTATTACTGGGATGAGAGACTGTTTTTTGCATACATATGGACCGGCAATAAAAAAGAACTTTATTATTATGATAAACGCGGCAAGATGATCCGCTGGATCGATACGGACGGCGTTGTCCATGACAAGGAAAATGACAGTACAGAGTATACCAAACGCGGAGAGAAATACTGGAAAAATGCTCTGGAACAGCTGGATGAATAGCGAAGAGGAATCATATGACATACCGTATTAATTATGCTTATACCTGCCATGCGGGGAAAGTGCGATCAAATAATGAAGATAATTTCTGGTGCTGTGGGGAGATTCTTCCGTCCCAGAATCTGGGAATGCAGGAAGTGCGCGGCGGTGAGCGGCTTCGGGAGAGCTTTCCGGTGCTGATCGTTTTCGATGGAATGGGAGGAGAGAGCCAGGGCGAGATGGCAGCTTATCTGGCGTCCCAGGAATTCGGGAAATACTATGGACAAAATAAGGGGAAGCTGCGCAGACAGCCGGAGAATTTTCTTCTGGAGGCCTGCCAGATTATGAATCAGGCAGTGTGCAGCTACAGCGCAAGCAACCGGATCAATGCCATGGGAACGACCATGGCGATGATCGTGTTTGCCAGGAAGTCTGTCTATATCTGTAATCTTGGGGACAGCCGGATCTATCAGCAGAGCCAGGGGCAGATCCGGCAGATTTCCAGTGATCATGTTCTGAGAAGCTATATGTTTGGGAAAGCTCCTCTGACCCAGTTTCTGGGAGTGGAGGAAAGCGAGATGAAGCTGGAACCTTCTGTAAAGGCTCTGGAATATCAGGAGGGAGACCGTTATCTTCTCTGTTCAGACGGGGTGACCGATATGCTTTCGGATAAGGAAATCGAAACGGCTATGGCTTCCGGCGAATCTGTTGGAGACACGGTGCAGATTCTTATGGATCAGGTTCTGGAGAAAGGCGCCAGAGACAATACCACGATCATTCTCTGTGAAATCCAGCGTGAGAATCATCCGCTCAGAGCCTGGCTGCGCCAGAACAAAAAAGAAAATGAAGGTGATGTATTATGAAAAATCGTATGCAGGATCTTGATTTCGAACAGACTGTGGCATTTGACGCAGTGAAAGATTTTGAATTTACCAGAAGGGCGGCGCAAAGGTTCCGGCAGGTGGTGAGCCTGGAGAGCTTTGAAGATGAAGATGCAGAAGTGATCTTCCATTATCTCTACAAGGAGATGGAGCTGGTTTCCTTTGGAGATCATCTGAAGAGATATATTTATGAGCGTGCAGGCCTTGAGGAGCCTTACGGGGAAGTGCCCCAGGAGATATACAGGGATATTGCGGTGGAATCCTTTAAGGAAACTTATACGCCCAAGTCCATGAACCCTACTTCTACCAAGCTTCCGGCACTGGTGAATAACTGGCTGACCCAGGCTTCTGTGAAGAGAGAGACGGTTTTTCTTCTGGGCTTTGGGCTTCGCATGAGTGCAGAGGATGTATCGGATTTCCTTACCAGAGTGCTCAAGGAGCAGGATTTTGATTTTCACAATCCGGAGGAGGTAATCTACTGGTACTGCTACAGCAGGCAGCTTCCCTACAGCAAGGCAGAAGAGTACAAAGATCGCTATAAGACCATAGAGCCAGCAGCTCATAATGATATTGTGGCAGAAGCGATGAGCGGGAAGTTTATCATTGATACAGAGAAGAAGCTTCTTCAATATCTAGCATGCCTGAAAGCCGGATGGGACGATCCTATGAACGAGAAGAGTCAGGCTTTCCAGGAATTTCAGCGGCTTTTGCAGCGCGCAAAGGAAATTATTGCAGCCATGTACCAGAAGGATGAGGAGGAGAAGGGACGGAATAAGATCTGGAAAGCAGAGAATATCACGCCCTCTGATCTTGAGAAGGTAATCTGCAATGGTATTCCTATCAACCGTATGGGAAACCTGAAGAAAATGTCTGCTTCCATTCTGGCCAAGCATTTCAGTCAGAAGCGTTTCAGCAGGCAGAGAATTACCAATATTCTGAACCACAAATTCCCGGTGGAGCGTTTTGACCTTCTCACAATCGAATTCTTTATTGTGTCCCAGGAGATGGAGGATGACGATCCCTATGACCGTTACCATCATTTTATAGAAGAAGCCCAGGGCATTCTGAAGAAATGCGGAATGAGTGAGATTTATATTGTGAATCCGTATGAGTGCTTTTTGCTGATGTGTCTGCTTACAGACTGTCCGCTGGCAGTGTTCTCCGAGATCTGGGAGAAATCCTATGAAGAGGGAGAAGATGAGGGGAAAGCGGAGTAAGGGGACGCAGCGGTCAACGGCTAAAAAATAAGATGAGTCAATATAAAAAGAACCATGAAACTGTGCTGTCTCAAAAGCTTAGAATTTTGAGGACGGTTTACATTGTATCATGGTTCTTTTTATATTGCGATGGATGAAAAATCAGACACTTTTTGAAAAATCTTTCATGTTTTCATGTTAAGCATTGCGTCTCAGCCATTATAAGTCAGATAAATGGTTCTGCTTAACTGGGCGATGGTACTTTGCGCGGCAGCAGTATCGGTAAGATTCTCTGAAAGAAAACAGATTACAAGGTCATTGCCGGAATTGGTATCATAGAGGATTCCGGCATCATTTTCCACATTGGAAAGCTCGCCGGTTTTGTTGGCAACCTTTACGCCTTCCGGAAGGTCTGCCGGAATCTTGTTGCTGCGCTGCTGCTGTTTCAGAAGTGCATACATGTCCTCTGCGTGTGCCAGAATCGGATCACTGGAGGTATCTGCACAGCTCTGATAGATTTCCTTCAGGAATTTTCCGCAGTCGTAAGCGGAAGTGTAGTTATCCCCGAACTCGTTGCTGGCAAGAAGAAGCCGGCCCATGGAGGTGCTGTTATATCCATGTTCTGTACAGAAGCTGTTGACTTTCTCCATACCTGCACTGCTGTCACCGCCGCCAAGGCAGGACACCAGGCTGTTGGCAGCGTCATTGTCGCTGACGGTGATCATAGGCAGCAGATATCCATCAATGGTCTGCGCCCCGTACTGCTGGGTCAGGCTGTCGTAATTTTCATATACAGCACCCATAATGTAAAGCTTGATCAGACTTGCCGCCTGCATGGAAAAATCATTGATGATGCCTTCTGACCCGCCGGACAGGTCACAGATGTAGACGCTCCAGGAGCCATTGGAGACGGGCAGTGCCAAACGGATCTGTGCAAGGAGGTCTTCCATGGTCTGGTCCGCTTTATTGTCAAAAACAGAATTGCCCTGCGATGGGGAAATGGCGCCGTCTTCGGCATTGGCTTCAGGTGTATTAGCATGTGCTTCTGACGGCTGGGAACTGTCATCTGGCGCAGGTTCCGGCTGATCGGCAGACGGATCCTGGCTGGCATCTGCCTGCTCCGGAGCCTGTGTCACTGGCATAGGGCCGGCGCTTTCTCTTTCCGAAAAGCCTTCCGGTGAATCAGAAGCATCCGCAATATCTCCGGAAGTAAATCCGTCATCAGCCTCTGCATCGCCAGAGGTGAACCCATCTTCCTCCCTGGCACTGGCGGTCTGGATTTCTGTCTGCGTGCTGGTGGAAACATTTTGCTGGCGAACGGTGAAATAAATAATTAATAAAATAAGGATTACAGCAATCGCGCTGAGAAGCATCAGCAAATAAGAAGAAGCTGGCCGTTTCTTTTTCATCAGTTTTCTACATCCTTTCCGACGGATTCAAAATAAGAATCGATACCGTCTGCAATTCCTGTGACCATGGTATCCTGAAAATCAGGATCGCTCATCTGAAGGTCATCATGTTCGTTTGTCATAAATCCCATTTCCAGAATGGTGACTGGGATGGTGCTCCAGTTGATTCCGGTCATATTATCCGCATAGGTAACTCCCCGGTTGTCAAATCCGGTTGCCTGGCAGTAGGAGTCCAGAACACACTGGGAAAGCAGATTGGACTGTTCATAGAGGGAAGCAACATAAGGGTTGGCAGAAGAGGGAGAAATGGTAAGGGCACCGGAGGCAGCAGAATCAGCCCCGTTGGCATGGATCCGCACACAGATTTCCGCGCCCTGCTCAGCGGCATATTCTGCACGCTCTTTATTGCTGATCGCTGTGTCGTTATCTCTTCTGGTAAGCACAACGATGTAGCCGCGGTCTGTAAGCTCCTGTTCCAGCTTCAGGGAAACGTCCAGATTCAGCTGGTATTCTTCAAGCCCGGTGAAAGCCCCCTGGGTACCCGTGGAAGCCTTCGCCTTCATTTCTGTGGAGCCAGGTCCGAGAGGCTCTAAGGCGCTCATATCTACATTCGGCCCTTGATGCCCGGGATCAATTGCCACAGTGTGACTGTCCGTCTGGGAAAGCTGCTGGTCTGTTTCGGCAGTTTTGGCGCAAACGGTATGTATAGAACCTGGAATCATGCCCCATAATAGAGAAGAGAGCAAAAAAGAAGTTTTTATAAGATGCTTATGATAAGGTTTTACAAAATGCAAAGACATAGCATGTCCCCTTTCCGAGTATTTGCAGAATACCAAACTGTCAGGTTTTATTGGTGATACTGCAGTTGGGAAATCTTTTTACTTATTATAATAACGCATAAATAGGAATGCAATGTAAAGTTTGGTTTCTGTGAAAGGGGATGGGTTTGAAAAATGTTTTTTCGAAAGCACATTTTAATAAGAAGAAAGCAGTACGTATTAAAACTTTACCGCAATAACTAGAGCGTGTTTGAAAAATCATTCCCGCGATCTGCACGCCCCACTTTGCGGTATATTTTGCCCGAATTCAGTTGCCGTAGCCCGCTACGGCGCCCTCATCCGGACAAAATCTCCCACAAATTGTGACGCACATCTTGCAGAAAGCCTTTTTCAAACACGCTCTAGCATTATAAATATGGAAACTGACAGAAGATGTTATTCTAGGTGAAAGCGTGAATAACACGTGTTTTTTGCGTGTAAAAAGCTTTTCCGGAGTAACATTTTTGCGTTTAACCGGATGCTTTTAACCGAATGCTTTTATCCGTTTGACAAAGGAGAGTGAAAAATGGAAGAGACAACGATTGCTGCGATTTCCACAGCCATGAGCGCATCGGGAATCGGGATCGTCAGGATCAGTGGCCCGGAGGCTTTTGAAATCGCATCCGGAGTATACCGTTCCAAGGGTGGAAAAAAATCTCTGAAAAACGTCCCAAGCCACACCATCCATTATGGATATATTTATGATAACGAAGAAATGGTAGACGAAGTACTGGTCATGGCCATGCGCGGACCACGGACATACACAGGAGAAGATACCATAGAAATTGACTGCCACGGCGGCGTTTTAGCCATGAAAAAGGTACTGGAAACTGTGCTGAAAAACGGAGCCATTATTGCCGAGCCGGGAGAATTTACCAAGCGTGCATTCCTCAATGGAAGGATCGATCTTTCCCAGGCGGAGGCCGTTATGGACGTGATACAGTCCAAAAATGAGTACTCATTAAAGAACTCTGTAGGACAATTAAAAGGCTCAGTCCGAAAAAATGTACAGCAGATCAGAGAGAAACTACTGTACCATATAGCGTACATTGAATCGGCATTAGACGACCCAGAGCACTATGATCTGACAGGATATTCGGAAGAATTAGAGCAGATCGTAGCAGAAGAAAAAGAAAAGATACAGAACCTGTTAAAAACAGCCGGAGACGGAAAGATCATACAGGAAGGTATCCGGACCGTGATCCTGGGTAAGCCGAACGCAGGGAAATCTTCTCTGCTGAACCTGCTTCTGGGAGAGGACAGAGCCATCGTGACCGATATCGCAGGAACCACCAGAGACGTACTGGAAGAGTATATCAACCTGCATGGGATCACATTAAAGATCGCTGACACAGCCGGAATCCGCCAGACAGAAGACATCGTAGAGAAAATCGGTGTATCCAAAGCCAAAGAAATGGCAGCAGACGCAGACCTGATCCTCTATGTCGTAGATTCCTCCGTACCGTTAGATGAAAACGACGAAGAGATCATAAAAATTTTGCAAGAGAAAAAGACAATTGTCCTCTACAGCAAGACAGACCTTGAATCTGCTATAGATATAGAGGATTTAAAGAGCAGAATAAACCAGCCGGTGATCCCAATCTCCGCAAAAGAAGAAACCGGGATCACAGACCTGGAAGAAAAAATCCGGGAAATGTTCTTCAGTGGGGAGATTGACTTCAATGATGAAGTCTACATCACCAATGAACGCCACAGACAGGAGCTTTTAAAAGCACAGGAAAGTCTTTCTCTGGTAGAAAATAGCATAGAAAGCGGAATGCCGGAGGATTTTTATTCCATAGACCTGACAGATGCATACGAAAGTCTGGGACGGATTCTGGGAGAATCACTTGGGGAAGACCTTGTTAATGAGATATTTTCTAAATTTTGTATGGGGAAATAATAACCGCATGGGCTGCGGAGGCCCCGGCCGAATGCCCGCATAGATTGCGGAACTCCGGTCGTATAACCGCATAGATTGCGGCTCCCTGCTGTATGCCACATGGACTGCGGAAGCCCGCAGAGGGTAGATCACATTGGAATGTGAGAAAACCGCAAAGGGGCACAAGGTCGCGCCCCTCTGCACACCCCTGGGCCTTTTTTATATAGTGCAGCGATTGTGGAATGCTGAAAGAAACTAACTTGTGTCTGTATGCTTCTGTATCGGCAATTCGACACTGAGCCGAAATGTATCAAACGGAACTTTGTATATTTCTGTAGGATATATTGTTGCATAATATAGATTGCGGAGACCCCGCCGTATATACCGCATAGATTGCGGAACTCCGGCTGTATATGCCGCATGGGTTGTGGAACCTCGGCCGTATATGCCGCATAGGCTGCGGCCTCCGGCTGTATGGCACATAGGCTGCGGCCCCGCAGAGGGTAGATCACATTGGAATGTGAGAAAACCGCAAAGGGGCACAAGGCCGCGCCCCTCTGCACACCCCTGGGCCTTTTTTATATAGTGCGGCGATTGTGGAATGCTGAAAGATGCTAACTTGTACCTGTATGCTTCTGTACTGGCAATTCAACACTGAGCCGAAATATGGTAGACGGAAGCAGGAATAACCCCGCAGACGTGCATCGCACGTCGAGAACCTCATTACAGTTCCACTGCAACCCCCTCGGCACAACGTTTCACATCCAACACCGAAGCATACAGACAAAAGTCAGCACCGTATCACACACCACAACCCAAGAACTCCTAAAAAAAGCCCGAGGGGTGTGCAGAGGGGCCGTGGCTTTACGGCCCCTTTGCGGTTTTCCACAGCTTCCCAAAGCAAAAAAACCAGGCCCTCTGCCAAGAAACCAAAACTAAAACCAAAAACCAACCACACAATAAACAAAGAAAAAGAAAATCACAAAGAAAAATAAAGAAAAAGAATAAGAGAAAGAATAAGAGAAAAAATAAAGGAGAAAAAGCATGAAAAATCTGGAACAGTTTTTCGACATCATAGTAGTAGGCGCCGGCCACGCAGGCTGCGAAGCATCACTGGCATGCGCCCGCTTAGGGCTCAACACAGTCATGTTCACAGTCAGCGTAGACAGCATCGCCCTTATGCCCTGCAACCCCAATGTAGGCGGCAGCTCCAAAGGGCATCTCGTCCGTGAACTGGATGCTCTCGGTGGGGAAATGGGTAAAAACATAGACAAAACCTTCATCCAGTCCAAAATGCTCAACCAGTCCAAAGGACCTGCAGTCCATTCCCTTCGTGCACAGGCCGATAAACAGGCCTACAGCACAGAAATGAGAAAGACACTGGAAAATACAGAGAACTTAACCATCCGCCAGGGTGAAGTGACCGAGCTTCTGGTAGAAGACGGGCACATCACCGGTGTAAAAACCTTCTCAGGAGCCACCTACCACGCAAAAGCTGTAGTCCTCTGTACAGGAACCTACCTCAAGGCCCGCTGCATTTACGGCGACGTCAGCAACTATACAGGACCGAACGGCCTTCAGGCAGCCAATTACCTTACGGATTCCCTGAAAAAGCTGGGGATCGAAATGTTCCGCTTCAAAACAGGAACTCCGGCCAGAATCGCCGGAAACACCATTGATTATTCTAAGATGGAAGAGCAGTTCGGAGATGAAAGAGTCGTACCGTTCTCTTTTTCCACAGACCCGGAATCTGTACAGATCGAGCAGAAATCCTGCTGGCTGACCTATACAAACGAAAAAACACACGAGATCATCCGCGCAAATCTGGACAGATCCCCCCTTTATTCCGGAATGATCGAAGGAACCGGACCACGTTACTGTCCGTCCATTGAGGATAAAGTAGTTCGTTTTGCAGACAAAAAACGCCATCAGGTATTTATTGAACCGGAAGGTCTTTACACAAATGAAATGTACATCGGCGGAATGTCCAGTTCCCTGCCGGAGGATGTTCAGTACGAGATGTACCATTCCGTACCGGGTCTGGAGAACGCCAGGATTGTAAAAAATGCTTACGCTATTGAGTATGACTGCATCAATCCGCGCCAGCTCTATCCCACACTGGAATTCAAAAAGATCAAGGGCCTTTTCAGCGGCGGACAGTTTAACGGAAGCTCCGGATATGAGGAAGCAGCCGCTCAGGGCCTCATAGCGGGAATTAATGCGGCTATGGAGGTAAAAGGCCGGGAACAGCTGATTTTGGACCGCTCAGAGGCATATATTGGTGTTCTCATCGATGATCTGGTAACAAAGGAGAACCATGAGCCGTACCGAATGATGACAAGCCGTGCTGAGTACCGTCTGCTCCTCCGCCAGGACAACGCAGATCTTCGTCTTCGCAAAAAAGGCTGGGAGGTCGGCCTGATCGATGATGAGACATACCATAAATTACAGGAAAAAGAGCGCCGGATCCAGGAAGAGATCGAGAGAGTGGAACATGCAACCGTAGGTGGTTCTGCAGAGGTACAGAGCCTTCTGGAATCTCTGAACAGTACCCTTCTGAAATCCGGAACCACCATTGCAGAGCTGATCCGTCGGCCGGAGCTTAACTATAAGGTGCTTGCACCCATCGATAAAGAAAGACCGGAGCTTCCGGAAGATGTATGTGAGCAGGTAGAGATCAACATCAAATATGATGGATACATCCGCCGCCAGATGAAGCAGGTAGAGCAGTTTAAGAAACTGGAGCAGAAAAAGCTTCCGGAAGACATTGATTACGAAGATGTAGGAAGCCTCCGCATTGAGGCACGCCAGAAGCTGGAAGCCTACAGACCGGTGTCCATCGGCCAGGCGTCCCGTATCTCCGGTGTATCCCCGGCTGACATTTCCGTGCTTCTTGTATATCTGGAAAGCAGATCCGGACATAAACACGGATAATACAACGAATAACAATAAAACACAGAAAATAAGAGAGGAAGCTGCATGTACAATTTAGAAATCCTGGAAAAAGGCTGCGAGGAGCTTGGGATCACACTCAGTGACACGCAGAAAAACCAATTTATCCGGTTCTACGAATATCTTGTAGAAAAAAACAAAGTCATGAACCTCACCGGTATCACAGAATTTGACGAGGTTCTCGTGAAACATTTCCTGGACAGCCTCTGCTGCGTCAAGGCTGTAGATATGGGTAAGATAAAAACCGTTATGGACATCGGAACCGGCGCCGGATTCCCGGGTGTTCCCCTGAAGATCGCCTTCCCGGAGGTGGAAGCCTGCCTTCTGGACTCCCTCAATAAAAGAGTAAAATTCCTGGAAGAAACCTTTGCGCTCCTTGGCCTGGAGGGGATTTCCGCCATTCACGGAAGAGCTGAAGAATATGCAAAAAACAAAGCCTACAGAGAAAAATATGATCTCTGCGTATCCAGAGCAGTATCCGGACTGGCAACCCTGTCTGAATACTGTCTCCCGTATGTAAAGGTCGGAGGGCTTTTTGTCTCCTATAAATCCGGTTCTGTAAAGGAAGAAGCAGAAGCAGCAGAGAAAGCAGTAAAGATCCTTGGTGGAAAGATCAGGGATATTCAGTACTTTGACCTTCCGGGATCTGAGATCGGCCGCTCCCTGGTCATTATCGAGAAGGTAAAAAATACCCCGGGCAAATATCCGAGAAAAGCCGGAACACCGCTCAGAGAGCCACTGGCATAAGATACCTCCTGTCGAACAAAGTCAAAATCTGTCCGACAGGAGATTTTTTTGTCCGGGAGTTTCACAAAATTATCACAAATTTATCCTACTTTTATCACAAATTACTTTTACACTATAATCCGATAGAGATGCCCCTGGATTTCCCCCATTCTCTGTTTCATCCAGGGGCATTTTCTATTGGTATTGAAAAGACGCCAGAGTCAAGGGCTTCAGTTTCAGGACCTTTTGCCTCTGGCATCTTATAAAATGGGAAATCGATAATTAAAAAAAGTATTTCCCTGAGAATAAAAGGAGGAGAGTAAAGTGATCGAAGTAAGTAATCTGGTCAAAAAGTATGGCGATCATACTGCAGTTGACCATCTTTCCTTTCAGATCGAAAAGGGGAAAATTTACGGATTCCTGGGCCCCAACGGTGCAGGAAAATCAACAACTATGAACATGATCACAGGATACATTGCTTCCACAGAAGGAAAAGTGATGATCGATGGTCATGATATTCTGGAGGAACCGGAGGCAGCCAAGAAATGTATCGGCTATCTGCCGGAAATGCCGCCGCTCTATTTTGACATGACTGTTCTTGAGTACATGAAATTTGCGGCTGATCTGAAAAAAATCCCAAGAAACCAAAAAGACAAGCAGATAAAAGAAGTCATGGATATGGTAAAGATCACAGACATGAAAGACCGTCTGATCAAAAACCTTTCCAAAGGTTATCGCCAGAGAGTGGGCCTTGCACAGGCGATTCTGGGATATCCTGAAGTGATCATCCTGGATGAGCCGACAGTAGGACTTGACCCGAAGCAGATCATCGAGATCCGTGACCTGATCAAAGGCCTGAAGCAGAAGCACACGGTTATCCTAAGCTCCCATATCCTTTCCGAGGTAAGAGCAGTGTGTGATTATGTTCTGATCATTTCCCATGGAAAGCTGGTAGCCAGTGATACACCGGATAATCTGGAACGTCTGGCAGCAGGCTCCAACAGCCTCCTTATGAAGGTAAAAGGCGAGAAAGACACGATTCGAAAAGCTCTGGAAACGATCGAAGGCGTAACCGGAGTGGAAATGTCCTATGACAGCGATGAAAAATTGTGGAAAACAAAACTTTCCATTCAGGAAAATGTGGATATCCGTGAAAAAGTCTTCTACGCTATGGCAAAAGCGAACTGTCCGATCTACGAGATGCAGGTTAAGAGAGTTTCCCTTGAGGATGTATTCCTTGAGCTTACCGAAGGAGAGAAAAAATCCGCCGGAAAACCGGAAAGCTCACAGTGGAAACCGGTAGAAGACAGATCATCGGAAGAAGAAAAAACTCAGGAAGAAAAAAACGGGGAACCAGAGAAGGCTTCTGATGAGAAAGAGGGGGATCAGTCATGACAGCGATTTTTAAAAGAGAACTGAAAAGCTATCTGACCTCCATGGTTGGATATCTCTTCATATTTTTTGTCCTGGTGCTGACCGGAATTTATTTTTCCGCATATCAGCTTTCAGGCGGCTATTCAAAATTTGAAACTACCTTAAGCGCACTGACCTTTGTGTTCCTGATCGGTGTGCCGATCCTTTCCATGCGTGTACTTGCAGAAGAGCGCAAGCAGAAAACGGATCAGCTTCTTCTGACCGCACCGGTATCTGTATGGGATATCGTATTTGGAAAATATCTTGCACTGGTAGCTGTGTTTGCCATTCCGGTCGTGATCATGTGCGTTTATCCTCTGATCATGAGCAAGTTCGGAACGATTTCCTATGCTTCCGCATACACCGGGATCCTGGGATTTTTCCTTCTGGGATGCGCGAATCTGGCGATCGGTGTATTTATGTCAGCACTTACAGAAAGCCAGGTAATTGCAGCCGTACTTACGTTTGTATTCCTGTTCGCCTTCTATATGATGAACGGAATTTCCTCATTCTTTTCACAGACCTCCATGTCAACCGCAGTGGCATTCGGACTTCTGATCGTGGCGATCGCTATCATCATTTATACCATGATCAAAAATGTCCTGATCTCTGTAGTGATCGGAGCTGTGGGAGAGATTGCCCTTGTGATCGTATACGTTGTAAAATCCAGTATTTTCCAGGGTGGTATCCAGAAGGTACTGAACGTATTTAACCTGAGCGGACATTATGATAATTTTACAAAAGGCGTGTTTGACGTGACAGGAATCGTTTATTTTATTTCTGTTATTGCGATCTGCCTGTTCCTTACCATGCAGTCCATTCAGAAGAGACGCTGGAACTAGGGGGTGAAGGGAAATGAAATTCAGTGAGAAATTTAAGAAAAATAAAGGCGAGGCAGCCGTACCGGAGACAGCACAGGACTCCGGCAAAAAGAAACATAAACCGGATCCGAAAAAGCTGATAGGCACCATCAGCAAAAAACATATCAAAAATGGTTCCTACAGCATGGCTATGGCAGCTGTCTTTATCGTGATCGTGGTTGTGATCAATATGATCGTCGGGGCGATCCCATCCAAATATTCACAGCTGGATGTAAGCTCATCCAAGCTTTACACCATCGGTGATGAAACAAAGAAGGTACTGAAGGCACTGGATAAGGATGTTACCATTTATCAGATCGCGGCAAGCGGTTCTGAGGACGACACGATCTCCAATCTGCTTTCACGTTATAAAGATGAGTCCAAGCATATTAAAGTTGAGGTGAAAGACCCTGTTGTAAATCCGAAATTTGCATCGGAATATACAACCGATGATCTTGCATCAAACAGCCTGATCGTAGTCTGCGGCGACAGAAACAAGGTTATCAATTACAACGATATGTATTCCTCTTCGGTAGACTATAATACCTGGCAGCAGACTACTACCGGATTTGATGGAGAAGGACAGATCACAAGTGCGATCGGCTATGTGACATCCGAGGATCTTCCGATCATGTACACCTTATCCGGACACGGAGAAAAAGATCTGGATTCCAGCTTTAAAGAAGATATCCAGAAAGCAAACATTGATATCAAGGAGCTGAACCTTCTCACAGAGGGAAAGGTTCCGGATGATGCAGACTGCCTGATGATCGTATCTCCGACCAGCGATATTTCCGAGGAAGAAAAAACAGAGCTCCTGGATTATCTGGAGGCAGGCGGAAAAGCTATGATCTTCTCGGATTATACACAGGATGATCTGCCGAACTTTGATGCGGTTCTTGAAAACTATGGTGTAAAGTGTGCAGAGGGAATTGTATTTGAGGGTGATAATCAGCATTATGGAATGCAGATGCCATATTATCTTGTACCAACAGTCAACAGCACAGATGCAAGCTCTGAGACAGCTTCTGCAGGCTCCTATGTACTGGCACCGTATGCGCAGGGCATTCAGAAAACAGATGATGTAAGAGATACCGTAACCATCGACAGTATCCTGACAACCTCTGACAAGGCTTACTCCAAAACAAATATGCAGAGCAGCAATATCGAAAAGGAAGACGGAGATGTAGACGGACCGTTTGATCTTGGTGTTGCCATCACTGAGAAACTGGATGATGATAAGGAAACACAGATCGTTTACTACTCCACAGCAAATCTGATGGAGAGCCAGATAAACCAGATGGTATCCGGCGGAAATGAAAAGCTCCTTCTGGAGTCCTTAAACTGGATGACCAGCACAGACGACAGTAATTCCGTTTCTATTCCATCCAAGAGCCTTGAGTCCACAAGCCTGACAGTAACCGATTATGCTGCAGCCTTCTGGAAGATCTGTACCATTGGTCTGATCCCGGGAGTATTCCTTGTTGCAGGATTCCTGATCTGGCTTAAGAGGAGAAAAGCATAATGAAAAAATCGACCAAACTTGTTTCAGCAGTTGTTGTTCTGGCAGTTCTCGGCGGCGTTTATGTGGGACTGAACACCTACGTATCCAAAGAAGAAAAGACAGAGAGCAGCGAAGAGGAAAGCAAAACAGAAGTGTTTTCCGTGAAAACGGATGACATTAAATCCCTGGAATTTATCGTAGATAAGAAGGAAGTGACCTTTGAGAAAAAAGATGATTCCTGGGTGAAAAAGGATGAGACTGCTTTTCCTGTAAATCAGACAACTCTGGATTCCGCAGCTTCCGCCATCAAAAAGGTGGAAGCGGACAGAGTCCTGGAGGATGTGGAGGATCTTACGGAATACGGACTGGATTCTCCATCTAACACAGTAACCGTTGATACCGCTGATGGGACAACGAAGCTCAACATCGGAGATGAGAATACGTCTACGAATCAGTATTACATTTCCAAGGATGATGATGACAGCACGGTATATGTAGTGGCAGCAGATACAGTGTCTCCGTTTATGAATTCCCTTTACGATTATGCACAGGGAGAAGATTTCCCGACAATTGATTCTTCCACAGTGAAAAAGGTCCAGGTCAGTGAGAATAAAGATTCCTATGTCCTGGAAGAAAATTCCGACGGAGCTACCTGGGATGTTTCCGGTGACGGAAACAGCGATAAAGAGTCTGCCGATACAACGGCAGCAGGAAATGTAACCTCCGGACTTGGAAACTTTGCATTTGACCAGTTTGTAAACTACAATGCAGAGGATCTTTCCCAGTATGGCCTTGATAAGCCCTATGCGACGATTACAGTGGATTATCAGGAAAAGGTGAAGAATAACAGCACAGACAGTACAGAATCCGGAGAAAACGATTCTACGGCCTCTGAGAGTGGTTCTGAGAGCGGCGCCAGCGCTGACACGGATAGCAGCTCAGAAGATGCAGACAGCAAGACAACCACAGTGGATAAACAGCTTGTCATTTACGTTGGCGATGAGGCAGGAGATGGCAGCAGATATGTAACGGTAGATAACAAACAGATCTATACAATGTCAACGGATACACTGAGTGCAGTTATTGACAAGACGCCGTCAGATCTCTGGTCACTGATCGTCAATTATGTGTCTGTAAAAAATCTGGATCAGCTCCAGGTTACTTACGGTGAAACAACAAGTACTGTAAATGTTTCACGTGAAACATCCACAGATGATGACGGAAACGAGAAAGAAACAACAACTTATCAGCTGAATGGTAAGGAAATAGAAAGTACAACCTTTATCACCTTCTACAACAAGCTGATAAACATGGCAGGACAGAAGAGACTGACAGACGCTTATACACCGGCTGCAGATCCGGAGATGACCGCTGTATTCACAGACTCTGACAAGAACCAGACAACCGTTACCTTCTACACATATGACACAAACTATTATGCAGCTGTCGTTGGAGACAAGGTATTTCTTGTAAACAAAATGACAGTAAAAGAAATGTTCAATGCATATGAAACCATGGTAAACGGTGAAACAGAGACAGAAGCCACAGCAACACCAACAGCTGAGGCGGAAAAATAAAATATTAAGAAAATAAATAAAAACACCTCGGAGATCCGTAAATAATAAGGTGATCTCCGAATATCCGTTTGATGATCAGATATTCGGAGACACCACACAGATCAGGATTTTCCGGGGTGTTTTTATGTTGCTATTATTTTACGGTCCTTACAGATGAATAAGGTCCGTATATTTTTTTACCGTTTGTGATGCGGTATGCACGGATACAGTATTTGGTTGTAGTGCCTGGCTTTTTATCGGTGTAGGTTGTATTTTTTGTATTGCCGATAGCTTTCCAGGTTTTACCATGAAGACGATAAATGGTGTAGCATAGGTGATGATTCCGTCTGTTTTTGCGGTCAGTGGATTAGATGCATACCAGGTTGCTTTTCTATTGAAAATCGCAGGCTTGCAGTCAGAAAGAGCTCCGGTTTGTGAGTAGATCTGAGAAGTCATATTGCCGCTTCTTCTGAATCTGACAGGAGTGTTTCTGAACTGAAATCTGCTGCATAGGTCAGGCACGGTGTACTGGCGAGCTTGATTTTCTATAACTGCTATAATTATAGCGTGGAGAATTGACGAGGACAATATAAAAAAACTGTACAGAAGCTCATCTGAGCAACTGTACAGTTTTAATTTTTCTATATCTAACAGAAGGTTCGGGGGAGCTTCTGTCAGTAACTAAGTATTATGCAAGACCTCTTTCTTCCAGCCAGTCGAAGAGAACAACTTTTTCTGCTTTCTTTCTCTTGGTCATGTGATTGAACTGAAGGATCGTCAGGATCGTGAAGATCACTAACAGTGCAACCATTACAATGATGGAAGTGGTAATGCTTCGGCCACCGCTGATCGTTGCACGGAATGCGTCGACCGTATAAGTAAACGGAACGTATGCATGGATCTTTGCAACGAATGAAGGTGAAACCTCAACCGGATAAGTTCCGGCAGATCCTGCAAGCTGAACGACCATGAATACCAGCATCAGGAAGCTTCCTACTTTACCAAGAGTAATGTTGAAGAAGTACATGATAGAGGTAAAGGTCATTGATGTCAGGCAGGCGAAGAGTACGGTTTTGCCCATCTCTGCAGGTGTGAATCCGTTAAATGCACGTAACAGCAGGATCAGGCAGATTCCCTGAAGGATCGCTACCGGATAAAGGACGGAAGCCTTGCTTGCCCACCATGCGAAACCGGATTTCAGTTTGCCCTTATACTGAGCCAGAGGATACATCAGGCAGAATGCCAGTGCGCCGACCCAGAGGCCTACAGACATCATGTAAGGTGCCATTGCGTGTCCGTTATTCGGGACATCGGTAAGTTTTGTTTCATCGTTCACAACAGGAGTTGCGAACATTTTGATCGTTTCATTACTTGCTGAATTGTCTTTTACAGTGGTAGCTCCATCGCTGAGGCTTGTGGTCAGTGTCTTGGAACCGTCTTTCAGTTCTTTCATACCGCTTCCAAGCTTCTTGGATCCATCATACAACTGAGAGGAACCGCTCTGGATCTGGGCAGCGCCATCTGCAAGCTGTTTTGCACCATTGTTAAGTGTGCTGTTGTTGCTTACAAGCTTCTCGGTACCGCTGAGAAGCGTTGAGGTACCGTTTGCTAATGTCTTAGTTCCGTTTGCAAGAGTAGTAGCACCGCTGGAAAGGTTTTTGGCTCCTGTTGAGAGCTTTTTGGTACCGTCTGTAAGAGCGGAGCTGTTTTCGGAAAGCTTAGCAACACCATCGGTGTAGGTTGTGATTCCGGTTGTCAGTGTTCCGGAACCATTGGCTAATGCTTTTGTTCCATCTGCAAGAGTAGCAGCACCGCTGGAAAGAGCCTTGGCTCCTGTTGCCAGTTTCTTGGTGCCGTCTGTAAGAGCAGCACTGTTTTCGGAAAGCTTTGCAATACCATCGGTGTAAGTTGTGATTCCATCTGTCAGTGCCTTAGAACCATCTGCCAGCTGACCTGCACCGGATTTGATATCCGGAAGTGCGTTAGTGATCTGTTTGCCGGCTGTTTTCAGATTCTTTGCACCGTCATTGAGCTGCTTATCATAAGATGTCAGTTGGTCAAATCCATCGTTCAGAGCTTTGATTCCTGCTGCTGCAGCCGGGAAGGCTTCGACTGTGCCGTCTTCCAGAGACTGAAGTCCTGCGGAAACGTTCTTGGTTCCTGTGTTTACAGCCTGTGCACCCTGATACAGCTGGGTAACACCTGCAGAAAGCTGAGCGATCAGATCTGTAGGAAGCTGACTTGTAGCTGCAGATAACTGCTCTGCACCTGCGCTCATGGTTGTTGCACCTGCACTCATCTGGTTTGCACCATTTGTCATGGTTGTTGCACCCTCAGAAAGTGTGCCGGCACCCTGAGTCAGTCCTCCGGAGATCTGAGTCAGTCCGGAAGCTGCTTCGTTAAGCTTGGAAGCAACAGTATTCAGATTTTCCTGAGTAGAAGAGAGCTGACCGGATACACCAGCTGCAAGCTGTGAAACCTGATCAGAATAGCTGCTCATGTAAGAACCGTCCACGCCAGTCATTCCACCGGCTACGCTGTTTAAAGCGTTGATCACATCATTCAGAGCTGCTGCGGAAATGGTTCCGTCCTCAGAAGCGGTTGCCTGAATCGCCTGAAGCTGTGCTGCTAAATCGGTCATTGTCTGTCCGGCAGTACCAATCTTGGTATTTGCATCAGTAAGTGCCTCCGTTGTCTGCTGTCCGTATCCTGTAAGTATGCTGCTGACCTGATCACCTACCTGTGAGAACTGTGTGCCTGCATTCTGGAGAGCAGGGATCAGACTGTCTGTGATACTGCTGCTGGTCTGACTTGTGATGCCTGCGGCCTGAGTGATATATCCGGCTGCGTTGTTGATTCCGTCTGCGGCATTGTTCATACCAGCTGCAGCACTGTTCATACCAGCTGCGGCTGTGTCCATACCATCCTTTGCGGAAGTAAGGCCGGCTGCAAGCTTGTTGATGGATTCCTGTGTTGTTCCCTCTTTCAGAGCAGAAACCTTATCGTTCAGGGCTTTCAGTCCGTTTTCCAGCTGCTGTGTTCCGGATATCAGTGACTGTGAGTCATCGGTTCCTTTGGTAACACCGGTATTCAGCTGAGAGATACCATTGGAAACTGTTGTGAGTCCGTCTTCAAGTTTTGCAAGCTCTTTGGCACCGGCTGCGAGTTTGCCAGCACCAGCCACATAGGTGGTAGTTCCATCTGCAAGAGTGTCAGCACCAGCTACATACTGTGTTGCTCCGTCGGAAAGAGTATCAATACCTGCACTTAATGCATTTGCACCGGATTCCAGGCTACTTGCGCCGGATTTCAGTGTATCAGAATTTTTATTAAGCTCATCCACACCAGCGGTGTACTGCTGAACACCTTCATCCAGAGTATCTACACCGGTTGTCAGCTCAGGAACCTTTTCTGTCAGAGCTGCAACGCCGCTGTTCAGCTGGTTTGCACCGGATTCCAGGCTGCTTGCACCGGATTTCAGTGCATCAGAATTTTTATTAAGCTCATCCACACCAGCGGTGTATTGCTGAACACCTTTATCCAGAGTATCCACACCGGTTGTCAGCTCAGGAACCTTTTCTGTGAGAGTTGCAACGCCGCTGTTCAGCTGATCTGCACCATCGTCCAGGCTCTTTGCACCATCGTTAACCTTTGCAACACCATCGGTGTAGGTCTTAAGACCTTCGGTGAGACTATCAGCACCGCTTACGAAAGTAAGAGTACTGGTGGAAAGCTTCTTAAGGTTTTTGGTAATTGTTTTGTTACCATCAGCTGCTGTATTCAGTCCGTCTTCGATCTTTCCGGATCCGTCTGCAGCTTCCTGCATTCCGTCACCTGCTTCTGAGATAGAATCAAAAACGGTTTCTGTATAGGTTTCCGTAACCTTGGAAGCAATGTTATCACGAAGCTTCAGCATTGCTGTTTCACTGAGCTTGGAGGCGATATAGTTGGTTCCAGGGTTTGTCTCATAGGATAGCTCCATTTGCTTTGGATCGTTGTCCATTACAGTGGCTGCGTTTGCGGAGAAATTTTCCGGAATTTTGATAACCATGTAATAGGTTCCATTGGCCAGACCGTCCTCTGCTGTCTTGCTGTCTACAATGTTAAATGCCATTGAGTCGTTGTCTTTCAGCTCATCCGTCATGTCCTTACCTATGCTTAAGGTCTTGCCATTATACTCGACAGGTTTGTCTTCGTTTACCACGGCCACTGGCAGGCTGTCTACGTTTCCGTAAGGATCCCACATGGATTTCAGAAACAGACCTGCATAGATGATCGGGATTACGATAATGGCGATTACGACGATAAGCATGAGCTTGTTACGAAGTAAGCTTTTCCATTCGTTTTTGATCATATTACCTATCCCTTTCTTATTAAATTGTATTATCAAACATAGTTGATTAATCAAACTTTATTCCAGTAATGGTGACGAGATCTATTAATCATATTAAAATCTATTAATAGCTTAATGCTCCATTATCAAACAAAGTGTTGATTTTCTTTACGTGATGTATTATACTAAACACATACCACAGATACAACCATTAAATCTTTACTGAATGTATATTAATAGACGGAAATAATGGAAGTGTCTATTACAAATAAAAAACTGCATAATAGACAAAAAGTACGTTATTTCCTTTGAATTTATGTGCAGTTGGTAATATTAAATGCAGACAGGATTCCTATGTTTCAACACAAATATGCAGCAGATATCTGGTATCGTGTAGGTCGGCGTCGTTAACAATTTTGATCTTGTCAATTCTTAACAACAGCAGATATCTGGTATCATGCAGATCGGCGTAGAGAAAGCGAATGCTTTTATTCGTTTGAAGGATGCATTATGCATTGTATGACAGTTGCAGAGTATCGTAAGTAACAGGTGATTGAGGCGGAGGAAACGTGCTTGCTTTTTTGAATTGCAGGGGGAATTAAGATGGCGGAAAAAGTTGACAGAAGAGTACGTAAGACCAAGGCACAGTTGCGAGCGGGGCTTGCCCGTCTTATGCAGAAGAAGAGTATTAAGGAAATTACGGTAAAGGAACTGGTGGAAGAAGTTGATATCAACCGCTCCACATTTTATCTTCACTATACAGATATCTATCAGATGCTGGAATCCATTGAGGCTGAATTGATGGAGGAAATCACGCATCTGGTGGCAGACTTTCCTCTGGATCCTCTTAATAATAAGGAGAGCTCGTATCCTTTTATTGAGCAGATATTTACGATCCTGGATCATAATAAGGATATTTGTATCGCACTTCTTGGAAAGAATGGAGATATGGCTTTTGTGAATCGTATAGAAAAACTGATCGCAGATACAGTGCTGCATCGCTTGTCAATTCGTCTGCCGAAAGACAACCGTGATATTGAGTATGCGTATGCGTTTTGTCTGAATGGATGCGTGGGAATGATCAAGACATGGCTGTCTTCTGAGAATCAGGAGAGTACACAGCATATGGCAGAGCTGACACATAAGCTGATCGATAATACAACACACATGTATCTGGAGCAGGCACTTAGGTAAGAGAAATGTCCGGATGCATGCTGTGAGTCTGGTAAAAAATAAAGAGTATTGTTTCACGTTTGTTTGAGGAAAAACTCATGTTTCACGTGAAACAGTACTCTTTTTTTATTGACTTTTTGTTGGTTTATAGCATTTCCACAAATTACTGCATGAAGCTCAACGGCTCCGAACATAAACAATGTTCTTTTGATACGTTGATCTCCAAAATTACTATAGATAAATTTTGATGCCGGATCATAAGTTGTTTTTACAGGAAAATAGCTACCTGTTCCAGGAAATGTTCCGGATCTTCCAGATGAGGAAGATGTCTGGCTTCCGGGATCACAGCGGTTTCAATGGAAGAATTCAGCTTCTGATATTCCTCTGCGATAAGAGAAGCGGAAGCTTCTTTTTCTCCGGAAATAATATAGATGCATGCATCGGAAGATTCTACGGCATTATTAATGCTGATATTCAGGTATTTGCCAATGTAGCTGGAATACAGATATTTGGCGTTGGAACCACCCTTGTGAGCGGATTCATAATAGGTGTCTACCAGTGTATCTGTTACATGGAAGGGATTGTAGAACAGCTTTTCCATAAACAGACTGCTGATGGATTCGCGGGAAGCTACCATATGATAGATCAGAGTTCCGAAAATCGGAAGCTCGATAAAATACTTAAAGAGCTTGTTGTCTTTACAAGGTGCCTGCTTCAGGGAACTGAAGCTTGGTGGATTGACCAGCATGATCTTGCGGAAATGGTCGGAATTGTTACGGTAAGCCATGATCGCAAAAGAACCTGAGAAACCACTGGCAATAACATCGGTTTCCTCACGAATCACATTCTTGGCAAAATCACAGAGTAACTGAGCAAATACAAAATTGGTATAAGTAATATCCGGTTTTTCGGAACGTCCACATCCAAGAAGATCAATGGTGTAAACGGTATGTTCGGTTGCGAGCTGCTTCTCTATGGCATTCCATTCATAACCGGAAGCACCTGGCATGATATCATGAATAAGAAGAATAGGGGTGCCATGTCCCTGTTTTGTATAAAAAATCTTTCCAAAACGCCAGTCATAGGTTCTGCTGTGTGGCTGTTCCAGCATATCTTTAAGCTGAGATGTGGCATCTATGAAACGGTTAGCAATATGAATAACACCTGCGGCAGTTCCGACTAAAGCTGCAAGAGTAAGTAGTCTGTGTCCATTTTTCTTCATTAAAAAGCCTCCTGGAATTCGTAAAAATAATCAGGACAGATGTAACGTAATTCAGGTATCTGATCTGATTTTTTCTGAATATTTCTTTGCTTTATTATACGACAGGAACGAAAAATTTACAATGCTTTTGTAGGAACCCTAACCTTGTTATTGTATGCTGACGCTACTGTCCATTCTGTTCTTGGCGATGATCGCTAAGTTGCTGTTCGTTCTGCTTTCAGTAACGCGCTTCGCAATGCAAAGAATTTATGTTGATCGCATAAATTGGTGCGGTATGGCTTCGGGCTTTCTGCGACCTTCGTTTTTAAAAAAACTTACGGAATATTATCAGTGAACAGTAGCATAGCCAATATGCTTCATGATACATAGAAATCAGATTTCGAACCGAATCAAGTAAATCCCCTGCTTTAATTGCGAAGAGCAATAAGCAGTGGGTGGGGACTTACTTGTATCAGGAGGAGGAAAAGCTCCTTCTGATAAACTGCGAAGCAGTTATTTGGTTATGAGCAAGTAGCGAAGCGGATGCTGTTATCCGCTGGAATGCTTTTATACTTCAGTAAAATACCAAGTGTTTCACGTGAAACATTGGACTTGTTATCCGACAGAGCTGATGCTATACAGGATTGCCGAGGATGATGTTGATAAGGGTTTTGTTCAGCATCAGTGTGCGGTTCCATGGATTGAGAATTACTCCCTCAACAGACGGCTCTTGCAATGCAGAAGCAAAAATTTTATCAATATCTGCGGTAAATGTGGACATGATCTTATCACTGCCTTTTAACTCTTCGTCAAAGCTGGTAAATGCAGCCCACCATTGCTTTCCGTCGTTGGTTTTGATCGCATGAAGAGAAATTTTTCCATCACCTTTTGGAGGTTCTACAGCAATGATCAGCTGTGCCTGCTCCTGCATTCTGTGACGGATCACGGTGAGAGTATGAGCAAGCATTTCTTCGGTTGCTTCTTTTTGGAGTGCTGCAATGGCAGTTTCGATCTTTTCATTGCCATTTAAAGTCTTGCCTAATTGTTCTTTATAGAAATCGTTGCGATTATTTGTGGTGTTCATGTATAAAATATTCCTTTCGATCAGATGATAAATGACTAGTACAGCGAATATTAAGTAACCGCCATATTGACTTGTCTGATTTTTCATATGCTGCGTTGTCGTCAATCGCCGTAGCCACCGCTACGCCTCATTCCTTCGCCTTGCATATGAGAAAATCATCCTACGTCAATATAGCAGAAACTTAATTTTCGCTGTACTAGTACATTGTTTTCGAAATAACTATACCAATTACTTGTTGGTGAATCCGACTGCACAGATCTAAAAGCCTCAGCATAGCCAGCTACGCCTGCATTTTTATACCTGCACACTCGAATCCACATCCCACGTGATTGGTATAGTTATTTACGAAATAATGTATTAGCCGCAAACTGCAAGGAGTTTGCGAATGCTTTCTTTATGGATTATAGCATTTCAGGGGAAAATGAGGCAAGAGAAGAAGCGTTTTTAACTGAATCAAATAAGTCCCCTGGTTCGATTTCGAAAAGCAATAATCAGGGGAACTTGCTTGCATCAGGAGAAGTGCAGGCTCCTTCTGATAAACTGCGAAGCACTTATTCGGTTATGAGCAAGTAGTGAAGCGGATGCTTTTATCTGCTTGAATTAAATCAAAAAGTTTCCTGATTACTGATCACTTCGTTCTTGGTAATACACTTCGCGATGCACAGAAATTATGCTAATCACATAAATTTGCATGGTATGTCCAGGGCTTTCAGTGGTCTTTGCTCACAAAAAAACTCGGAGAATAATATTACCAGTTAACAGTAAGTCTCATGCTTCAATTACGAAAAAGTAAAAAGTAATAAGCAGTGGATGGCGTGTATTAGGAAGAATGCAACGGCGTTTAACAGGGAAAGGAATAGTGGGCATGTCTGAAAACAAGGTACTGCACTAATTCATGTGGCCACTGTTATGGGTACATTGTAAGCAGGTCCTGATAAATTGCAAAGTAGCTATTGGGTGTAGAACTGCGTAGCGAATACGGGTATTTTTATTCGTTTGATCCCAAATTGGATAGATATGTTTGCACACTTGAAGGTGAGTTGCCAGATACTGTCATCAGTATTCTCCATGATTTCGGTCAGATGCTTTTGTGAACTGGATGGGGAATTAACAAGTTAAGTGAATGTAGTAAAAATGTGTATTTATATGAAAAAATGGAGGGTAAGGCGGAAAATATGGGGGATTTTATAGAAAAACGATATAAGAGTAAGGATGAAATAAAGAGAAATAAGAGATTATTTCTGCGAAGAGAACACTATGATAATGATAATAACACAAACGTTAAGTACGATAAAAAGGACTTTATAAAAGAAAATACTGGAAAATAAAGAGAAATAATAGGATATTTACGAATAAAAAAGCATTAAAGTACAAATTATAGTACTTTAAATAAAAAAGTACGATAAAACGTACTTTACACGTATACACATATAAAAAAGCCTTAAAATGCAAATGTGCACCTGCACACATGTAACAAAAAGATAAAATATAGAGCCGTTCCTACTTTAAACATGTAAAATTTTGATTGATTGAATAAAAGAAAGCAGCTGCTTCGATTACAAAAAAACAATAAACTGTGGGTGGGAAAATACTTGTACTCTTCCTGATAAACTGTAAAACAGCTATTTTGTGTAAAACTATGATCGAATGCAAAAATTTTTGTCCTCATGACTGGGATAAAGGGAAGACAGGGAAGTGTTTTACGGCTTGATTTAGAAGAAAAAGCCTATTAAGTGAAATTTATTTTATGCCAGTTCTATGCCGGAACCTTATTCAGATACATTTTATATTGGATATTACAAAATGAAACTATGCTTGAAAAAGTCTTTAGTTAACATGTACATAACGAATATATAACAGGATTGGAAGAAAAATGAAATAAATACGCAAATCTTTCGTAAACATAATAAAATAAACAAAAATCGAAAATTCCAGTTTCATAATATTATATTTTTTTTACAAGAGATACATGTATTTCACACTATAAAAACACTCCGGGAAAAGAAGTTTCCATTTACTATATATAGATGCTTTTGGAGAATATAAAGATAACAGCCACATTATTTTGTGGAGGGAGTTTCTTGTATTTTTTACATGCTTTCGTGATACAGATAATGCCAGAGAGAATATATCGGAGTATTTTTTTGATATTTCTCATTGATTTTATAATGTGTTCGTAACTGTTCAGTACCCTTGCAGTTACAAGTCAAACCGTGTCCTGGATCGATTTCGTTGATGGCATTTTTAACCGGATCGAGGAAGTCACTTGCTTCAATTATGAATATTGGTTTGATAATCTATCTTCGGATGTTTCACGTGAAACATCCGAAGACAGATTAAGAATAAAGAGTTATAACCCCATCTTTGACAATTGCAGAAATAAAAAACAGCTGTAGTTCGTGCTTATGTGATTTATGGTAGGTTTAATGTAGATTTTAATCGAATCAAGTAATTCACCTGCTTCAATTGTGAATTACAATAAGCAGTGGTTGGGGACTTGCTTGTATCAGGAGAAGTACAGTCTCCTTCTGATAAACTGCGAAGCATTTATTAAACTATGAGCAGTAGTGAAGAGGATGTTTTTATCCGCTTGACTTAAAAAATGTTTCGCAACAACGACAACTCATATGCGCTTTACGGTAGCGTGATATAGTTTTTAATCGAGTCAGGAGGTCCCCTGCTTCAAGTGTAAGAAGCAATAAACAGCGGTTGGTGACTTGCTTATATCAGGAAGAGTACAAGCAAGTTTTAATAAACTGCGGAGCAGTTATTCGGTGTAAAGCTGCGTAGCAACTGCGGATGCTTTTGTTTGTATGACTCGAATCAGGAGGTCCCACTGTTTTTGGCTTCAATTGCAAGAAACGATAAGCAGTGGTTGAAGAACTGCTTCTTATCAGGGAAGAGTAGTTTGTAGTCCTTTTGGTAAATCGCGAAGCAGTTATTCAGTGTAGAACTGCGAATGCGTTTACAGATGCTTTTATTCGCTTGATAATAATAGTAATGTTTTTAGCGTTCAGATAAAATTTGAAAATGCTATAAATGCTGTAAAAGAAAGGAATTTCGATGCCTATGTAGCAGTGTGCAAGGTTCCATAAAAGATAATATATCTATACCGAGAAAATCGAATTATTTTCGAGATTACGATAAATCAGAACAATTTCAGCAAAATATCTATAAATGGGAACTTCATTTCTCGGTACGTTTTTATGGCGTGATGGCGTAAAATATATAGTCTGATTGACAGCAAATAAAACTGGAAGTTTATGCGGAGTTGATGGACTTTATAATCGATGTACTGTTACTGTCAAACTTCTGTTTAGTCCGGAATGAGTTTGGGTATACTACACAATAAATAAAATAATTCAAAACCTATTTTCTATTGTTTCACGTGAAACATTATGTGGCAGTTTAAAAATAAAAGTGTTATAATGATATCCAATGAGTAAAAATCCCTTAAAAAAATAAAAAGGAGGGGTACAATGGGACGAATCATTGCAGTTGCCAATCAGAAAGGCGGGGTTGGAAAATCAACGACAGCCATCAATCTATCGGCCTGCCTTGCTGAAAAAGGGAAAAAGGTTCTTGCCATCGACATTGATCCGCAGGGAAATACGACCAGTGGACTTGGCGCAGACAAGAATGCAGTAGAAAACACCCTTTATGAGCTGCTGCTTGGAGAAGCAGAGACCAAGGATACCATTATAAAGAACGTTGTAGATAATGTTGACCTGATACCATCGAATATGAATCTTTCCGGTGCAGAAATTGAACTGGTTGATCTTGAGGATAAAGAATTTATTCTGAAAAAGATCACGGATAAACTTCGCCGGAAATATGATTACATAATCATGGATTGTCCGCCGTCACTGAGTATGCTTACAATTAATGCTTTGACAGCCGCAACCTCCGTTCTGGTGCCGATTCAGTGTGAGTATTATGCATTGGAAGGTTTGTCACAGTTGATACATACCATCGAACTGGTAAGAGACCGATTGAATAAGAGACTGAAGATCGAAGGCGTGGTCTTTACTATGTATGATGCCAGAACAAATCTGTCACTTCAGGTTGTAGAAAATGTAAAAGAAAACCTGGACCAGAATATATACAAAACAATCATACCGAGAAATGTACGACTTGCAGAGGCACCAAGCTATGGAAAACCGATCAATCTGTACGATTCACGATCTACAGGAGCAGAGAGTTATCGCCTCCTGGCAGAAGAAGTTATAGGCAGGGAGGGCGAGTGATGGCTGGAAGAAGAACAGGAGGCCTTGGAAAGGGTCTTGACGCACTGATCCCGAACAAAGCAGGCGGTCCGTCAAAGGAACCTGCAAAAAAGACAAGATCTGCAGTTGTAAAAAAAGACAAACCAACTGAAAAAGATAATCCGGCCGCAGAACGACTTGTGAAAATTTCCAGCGTAGAACCAAATCTGAATCAGCCCAGAAGACATTTTGATGAGGATGCGCTGTTGGAACTTTCGGAATCCATTAAACAGTACGGTGTTCTTCAGCCGTTGTTGGTATCCGATAAGAAGGATTATTTTGAGATCATTGCAGGCGAACGCCGCTGGAGAGCTGCCAAGATGGCAGGGCTCAAGGAAGTTCCTGTTGTTGTAAAAGAGTTTACAGACCAGGAAATCGTAGAAATTTCCCTGATCGAGAACATTCAGCGGGAAGACCTGAATCCTATAGAGGAAGCAATGGCATACAAACGTCTGATGGAAGAGTTTCACCTGAAACAGGATGAAATCGCAGACAGAGTTGCCAAAAGCAGAACTGCAGTAACTAATTCTATGCGTCTTCTGAAGCTTTCTTCAAAAGTTCAGGAAATGGTAATTGCAGATATGATCTCAGCTGGTCATGCGAGAGCACTTCTGGGAATTTCTGATGAAGCTCTTCAGGAAACAACAGCCATGAAGGTTTTTGATGAAAAACTCAGTGTTCGTGAGACGGAAAAACTTGTAAAGAATCTGGTTTCTCCTGCGAAAAAAGTAAAAACAGAGAAAAACACAGCAGAAGATGCCATTTATGAGAGCCTGGAAGAAAAAATGAAAGGTATCATGGGAACAAAGGTATCCATTCAGCGAAAGAAGAACAACAAAGGTAAAATTGAAATTGAATATTATTCCAGAGATGAACTGGAGAGGATCATTGATCTGTTCGAATCTATCAGATAGGAGGCAGAATGAGCGGGATTTTTGAAAGCATGGGAATTGATTCTGGGATTGTGATCATTGTTTTGCTGATCCTTACCATCATTCTTCTGATCAATGTGGTGAGTAGCAATATGCGTCTCAGCCGTTTGGAACGGAAGTATAAGATGTTTATGAGAGGCGGAGATGCACAGTCACTGGAAAAAGTTTTTGTAAGAAAATTTGCACAGATCGATCGGCTGTATGAAGCAAAGGAAGATCATGATCATGACATCAGCTTTATCAAAAAAAATATGAATGTAATGTTCAGCAAATATGGCGTTGAAAAGTATGATGCATTTGATGATGTAGGTGGAAAACTCAGCTTTGCACTGGCGCTTCTTGATAAAAACAATACGGGTCTGATCTTGAATGCGGTTCACAGCCGCGATAACTGTTTCCTTTATTTAAAGGAGATCGTAAAAGGTGAGTCCTATGTTGTACTTAGTCAGGAAGAAGTGGAAGCTTTGAGAAAAGCAGTAAACTTTGGCCTTGGTGAGATTGAGAAGGAATAAAAAACTGCAAAGAGTAAGAATATTTTTAATACAGGAGGAATATCATGTTAGACATTAAGTTTGTGAGAGAGAATCCGGAGGTTGTAAAGCAGAATATCCGCAATAAGTTCCAGGACAGCAAACTGGAGCTGGTTGACAAGGTTCTCGAACTTGATAAAGAAAACAGAGAGATTAAGCAGGAGGTTGAGGCTCTCCGTGCTGAGAGAAACAAGATCTCCAAACAGATCGGTGCTCTTATGGGCCAGGGAAAAAGAGAAGAGGCAGAAGAGGTTAAAAAACAGGTTGCTGCATCCGGAACTCGTATTGAGGAACTTTCTCAGAGAGAAAAAGAGGTTGAGGAAGAGCTTCTGAAAGATATGATGGTGATCCCGAACATCATCGATCCTTCTGTACCGATCGGTAAAGACGACAGCCAGAACGTAGAGATTGAGAAATTTGGTGAGCCGGTTGTTCCGGATTTTGAAGTTCCGTATCATACAGATATCATGGAGAATTTTGATGGAATCGATCTTGACAGCGCAAGACGTGTTGCCGGTAACGGATTCTATTATCTGATGGGTGATATCGCACGCCTTCATTCCGCAGTAATTTCCTATGCAAGAGATTTCATGATCAACCGGGGATTTACTTACTGCGTACCGCCTTTCATGATCAGAAGCAACGTTGTTACAGGCGTTATGAGCTTTGCGGAGATGGATGCTATGATGTACAAGATCGAAGGTGAGGATCTTTACCTGATCGGAACAAGTGAGCATTCCATGATCGGTAAATTCATTGACCAGATCATTCCGGAGGAAGAGCTTCCGAAGACACTTACAAGCTATTCTCCGTGCTTCCGTAAAGAGAAAGGTGCTCATGGACTTGAGGAGAGAGGTGTTTACCGTATCCATCAGTTCGAGAAACAGGAGATGATCGTTGTCTGCAAGCCAGAGGAGAGTAAGATGTGGTTCGACAAGCTGTGGCAGAATACAGTAGATCTGTTCCGTTCTCTTGATATTCCGGTTCGTACGCTTGAGTGCTGCTCCGGTGACCTTGCTGATCTTAAGGTAAAATCTCTCGATGTTGAGGCATGGTCTCCACGTCAGAAGAAATACTTTGAGGTAGGAAGCTGCTCCAACCTTGGAGATGCACAGGCACGTCGTCTGAAAATCCGTGTAAACGGCAAAGATGGCAAGAAATATCTTGCTCATACATTAAACAATACAGTAGTAGCACCTCCGAGAATGCTCATTGCTTTCCTGGAGAATAACCTGAATGCAGATGGATCTGTAAACATTCCAAAAGCTCTGCAGCCATATATGGGCGGTATGAAAAAGATTGAGAAAAAGACACGCGCGTAAGAGAAACGCAGGCTTTTTCAGGGAGGTGTTCTTGTGCACAGTTATTTAAAGACCGTTGGTTTTTCACAGATTACCAGAAGAAGTGAAATAAAAGAGATCATCCGTGATGTGATCGCAAGCTACGATGAAAAGGTTTGCGTGGAAAATCATCCGGAAGGCGTATTTGTACAGTTTTCCAAGAATTATGGCTGTGACTGTGGAATCAGCGTTTGTGGTCAGTACGATGAGAACGGTGAGTTTCACGTGGAATATTATTTCCCATTTTTCAGGGGAACAGGAATCACATCCAGGGAAAAAGTGACTGTTGAACGTCATACAGATAAGGAATCTTATGCAGGAGCATGTGATGATCTGCGTATTGGCGTGACTATGATCTTTTATCTGCAGAATCTGGCAGAATATATGCAGGAGAAATACAAAGGCCTGAAAGACCCGGGGGACCGTCCGGTGACGGTTTCCGGTCTGGCTTCTGAGGGAAAGATCCTGTTTCCGCTGCAGAAGGATAAGGAAGCGGTAAAGGTGGAGAGAGAGCTTTCCAAAAACAGGACTAATCTGATCGCAGCAGCGCGTAATGGTGATGAGGAAGCTATGGAGAGCCTTACAATGGAGGATATGGATACTTACTCCATGATTTCCCAGAGAATTGTTACAGATGATGTTCTCACGATCGTGGACTCTTATTTCATGCCTTATGGAATCGAATGTGATCAGTATAATGTTCTTGGTGAGATTCTGGATATCATGAAATTTAAGAATATCCTGACAGGTGAAGAAATCTGCCAGATGACTATAGAGAGCAATGATATACAGTTTGATATCTGCATCAACAGCAAAGATCTTCTTGGTGAACCGGCAGTTGGACGCCGCTTCAAAGGAACAATCTGGCTGCAGGGTCAGCTGCACTATTAAGTTTTCGAATTTAGAATTAATTCTTGTAATTTCAAAATAAATATAGTAAAATAATGGTTGTGAAACTTTTGGAAGTGTTCGAAATGTTTCACAACTATATATGTCCATATAGCTCAGCTGGATAGAGCACTCGCCTCCTAAGAGAAAGCCGAGGCATTCCCCAAAGGGAAAAAATGAAAAACAACT
>OLSP01000473.1_pt1 | contig 40336 bp, 31 predicted proteins | sample 1672941 | NCBI WGS metagenome assembly OLSP01 (sample SAMEA3136739, study PRJEB25190) | human gut metagenome | reverse complement strand
TCTCTCCCGGAAGGCAAGGTAACGCTTTGCGTTAAATCCCCCGGAAAAGATTTTTATTTCATATTCTTTCTTCTTATTTTTTCTTCAATTTTGCCAAAAGATCCTCCACGGTCTGGATCCGGAAGTGATAATCCAGTTCTGTACACTCTACCAGCAGATTCATCCAGCCCTTTTTCAACTTCACTTTGTATTTCTTGGCCTGCACCAGCTCAGCATTGTCCCGCTCCAGCCTGGTGGCTGCATCCATGGCTTTGTGCCCGATAAGCAGATAATACATCACTGCACCGATCTGGTAAATATCGGTCCAAGGTCCTTCGTTATTCTCGCCGTCTTCCTTGCTGATCTGCTCCGGTGCCGCAAAATCCGGCTGAAGCAAAGTAGCACTCATCATAGAAGTAGCACTGTCCTGATACTTGGCTGCCCCCATATTGGTCAGCATAACGCGACCGTCGGTGGCTTTCACAATATTAGAAGGTGCAATATTACAATGGATGATCCTGTGGTCATGCAATTCCTGGATTCCCTCCAGCAATGGTTCCATAATCTCCATCAATTCATCGGTAGAGTACGGAACTTGCCCTCTATTTTCAAAAGCCTCTTCCACACTGGTTCCTACTACATATTCTGTCACCATATAATCTGTACCGTTTAAGGTAAAATAATCATATACAACCGGGAAATGATCCGAGTGTATAAACTGCGCTGTCATACGGCACTCTTTCATAAAACTTTCCCGGCCGCACTTAAAGGCATAAGCCTGTCTGGAACTTTTTACTGTCACTTTTCCATCTTCACCACGGACAGCCCATGCTTCCGGCAAAAACTCTTTGATCTTTACTATTCTCTGAAGCAGAACATCTTCGCACAGATAACTGATGGAAACTCTCTCAGATCCAAGAATCCCCAGTATCCGGTAATTCCGTCCTATCGTCATACCAGGCTGCAGCGCCTGGGCCGGTCTCGATGTTCCCGCCTTAAACTGCACTGCCGCATTGGGATTTGTCTGGCTTATATGAATCTCGTGCACAAATTCTTTTCTCGTCATGGCGGTATCTTTAATGGACATAACCAGCGCCCAGCGTCCCTCAATACCCTTCAGTGCCATCACACGGATCTTACTCTCTGCTTTTCTCAGTTCAGTTCCCCATGCCAGATAAGTCAGCCCGGATTTCGGTCCTTGTTCCGGCACTACGATTACGCATGCAGTCCCCAAAAAGCGGTCATATGCCCGCCACATTGCGTAATCTTGTTTTTTCATATACAGTCTTCCCAATAAATAGCGTTTGGACAGCAGCTGACCGGTCTTCCAGCCTGCGCCGTCAACATCTACGATCCCTTCCTCATATTCACAGTAAGGACAAGCACTTGCCTCATCTCCGTGCTTTTTGGAAAAACATCCCTTACATATCTCTGTTACATCCACCGTGTCACCTTCTCCCGCATCTTGTCATTTTATATCCCATGTTCGTCAAAACTTACATACTATCATAGTACCACAAAACAGCCATCGCATCAATCCCTTTTACTGTTCTGTGCCTCTCATAATAATCTGTGGTGCCCCTTTTCCTTCTATATAGTCTTTTGTTATAACAACCTTGCCGATCATCTCGTCTTTCGGGATCTCATACATGATATCCATCATAAATTCCTCAATGATGGAACGTAGTGCTCTGGCACCGGTCTTTTTCGCTGCTGCTTTTTTCGCTACGGCGCGCAGTGCCTCTTCTTCAAACTCAAGATCCACTTCATCCATGCGGAACAGCTTCTGATACTGTTTTACAATGGCATTTCTTGGCTCGGTAAGCACTTTGACCAGCAGATCCTCGTCCATAGCCTCCAGAGAAAATACAATGGGCAATCTTCCGATAAACTCCGGTATAAGGCCGTATTCCCGGATATCTTCCGTCTCGACTTTTGCAAAAATATTTTTGTCGTCGTCATATTTATCCCGAAGATCGGAGCCAAATCCCATGGTGCCCTGCTTGGTCAGTCTTTTCTTGATAATGTCTTCCAGACCCGGGAATGCACCTCCACATATAAATAATATGTGACTTGTGTTTACCGTAGTCATAGGAACCATAGCATTTTTATTGGTGGCACCTACCGGCACCTCTACATCGGCTCCCTCTAACAATTTCAACAATGCCTGCTGTACGGATTCACCACTGACATCTCGCGTGGTGGCGTTCTGCTTTTTAGCGATTTTGTCAATCTCGTCGATATATACGATTCCTTTTTCTGCCAGTTCCACATCATTGTCTGCGTTGGCCAGAAGTTTGGAGATCACACTCTCTACATCATCACCAATATAACCGGCCTCTGTCAGCGCGGTAGCATCTGTGATCGCCAACGGCACCTGTAGAAGATGCGCCAGTGTTTTTACCATAAAAGTCTTGCCGCTTCCGGTGGGGCCCAGCAAAAGCATATTGGATTTTTCAATCTGAACGTCCGGATCGGTCTCCTGCTCTTCTGCCAGCACACGCTTATAATGATTATATACGCCTACTGCCAGGATCTTCTTGGCCCGCTCCTGTCCCATGACATACTCATCCAGATTCCCCTTGATAACATGGGGTGCCGGAAGTCTGTTGATATCCAGCGCAGGTGTTTCTTTTTTCTTCTTTTTCTTTGTCTTCACTTTGTGTTTTTCCTGGAACTCATCCGGAGCTTCCATGCCCATGCTTCCCAGATTGATAATGTCCATCCCTGGAAACATCGGTGTTCCCTGCATACCGATCTGGTCAAAGGTCTTCTGCATACAGTCGGAACAGATGGTGATGTTGTTAGGGATCGTGATCATTTTATCTACCTTGCTCTCCGGCCGGTGGCACAGATAGCAGATTTTTTCATATCCATCTTTGTTTGTATCTTCGTCTGTCTTTTGAATTTCGTCACTCATATTTCTCTCCATCCCGGAATCCGCTTCGGATCCCGTTCCAAATTTCATACTTGATAAATCTACAATATCCCACCGTACAAAAATACGGTGGGATATACATTATACACGATTCTTCTCTATCAGTAAATACCTCCGCTCCAAGGAACTATCTGAGAATCATTTTCATCACTCTGTCCGCCTGAGTAAGGATTCATGCCGCCCTGCTGGTCTTGCTGCTGATCCTGCTGGCTGCTGTCGTTGCCTGCATCACTGCTGTCTTCCAGACCATTCAAGGTATCTTTACTCTTCAGGGTTACATTGATTTCTTTTTCTTTGTATTCACCATCATTGCTTCGTTTTACAGTAACAGTAATGGTTGTGCCTACTTTTGTATTATTTACAATTTCCTGAACTTCATCAATGGATTTTACACTCTGGCTGCCGATCTTTGTGATGACATCGCCTTCTTTGATGCCTGCCTTATAAGCGGCTCCTGTATCGGAAATACTGGCTACATATACACCAACCGGAATACCATATGCTTTGCTGACATCTTCTGTAATGGTTCTTCCTGTGATACCAAGATATCCTTTCTCTGTATCTTTCAAGACCTGGCGGTCCATCAGATCATTGATAACGGAAACTGCTGAACTCATCGGAATGGCATATCCCATACCTTCTACATTGTTGTTTCCATAGGAAAAATATTTACTGGAGTTGATACCGATCACATTTCCGTTGGTGTCGATCAATGCTCCACCGCTGTTACCCGGATTGATGGCTGCGTCGGTCTGCATCAGAACCTGTGTTGTCTTTTTGCCGGTAGAACTATCCTGTGCGGACACTTCACGGTCTTTGGCACTGACATATCCTACGGTTACCGACTGTCCGTATCCCAATGCATTACCGATGGCAATAACCATCTGTCCTACTTTTACATCATCGGAGCTTCCCAAAGATGCTACTTTGATGCTCTTTTTCGTAGAATCTTTCAACTTGCTCATGGAAACGGTCAGCACAGCCAGGTCGTTGGACTCGCTGGTTCCTTTTACGGTAGCCTCTACGCTTTCGCCATCGTTAAACTGTACGGTAATGTCGTCCGCATCTGCTACCACATGATTGTTGGTTACAATAAGAAGCTGATCATTATCCTGCTTCACAATAAATCCGGATCCTGCTCCCTGAGAGGAATAAGACTGTCCAAAATAGGATGTCTGTGTGGATTTCTCCGTAATGGCTACGATAGCCGGCATAACATTTTCCACAATACCGGATACATCCGATACTCCTGCGGCGCCTCCGGATACGGTAGTTACCTGTACCGGATTGCTGGCGGTACTTCCTACCTGCGTATCACTGGAATTTTTTCCGCGGATCACATTAAAAATAGAATTAAGTCCAAAGAAACAAACGGCTGCTATCAAACCAAAGACTGCTCCATAAGCTACCATCTTAGGGAAGTTTGAGTCACCTTTGTGTTCTTTCTTTTTTTTGTCCCCTTCCGGCTTTACATTCTGAAAACGATATGTGTTGTCGCCGGATGGCATCGCCTGCGGCTGGGACCATGCCTGTCCCGGGTCTGTCTGGGACTGCTGTGTGTTCGTCTGTCCTGTGGTCTGGGATTGTGCCCCCTGCTGCCATACCGTCTGATCTGCCTGACCGGACGCATCCTGCTGGCTTCCAGCGGCTGCACTGTTATTGTTAAGAACAAATCCTGTTTCCTGATTTACATTATTATTTTCATCCATTCGAATACACCCTTTCGTCATATGTTATGCATCATTATATCCTGTAATTGTGTTAAGATTGTGAAAAAAAATTTATTGTGCAAAATTGAGAAATAGTATATACTTTTCATGTTATATTGCATTTTTGTTACTAAATTGTTACCATAATTATTGATACACTGATAATACACAGAAGGGCGGTTATTGTTTTGATTAAGGGAAATCAAAAACTTCTTAATATATTTCGTATTCTTATTGACACAGCGATCATAATCTTTTCATTTGTCATTGCGTACTATCTGCGCTTTGATGAACAGCACAGCATTTTGATCCTCCTTGGATGGATCAATGCACCGATTGGTATCTACGGAAGCCTGGGTTCTTATTCCCAGATGTTATTTATGCTGATTCCTTGTTATCTGGCTTCCTATTATTTCTTTCACCTGTACGATCCGGCCAGAGTAAAGAGCCGCCGGTTTGAATTCTGGGGCATTATCAAGGCCAATGTAGTGGGTATTCTATACTGCGTAGCCTTCCTTTACTTTTTGAACCAGAGAGCTTATGCACGATTGTTTATCGCTATTTTTGTTACTATGAATTTCATTCTGGAGCTTCTGTTCCGTCTGTTGACTACTACATTGCTGAGACGGATCCGCAAGAAAGGAATGAATCAGAAACATGTACTTCTGGTAGGTTACAGTCGTGCCGCCGAAGGATATATCGACAGGCTGTTAGCTCATCCGGAGTGGGGTTATTACGTTCACGGGATCCTGGACAACCACAAACCCATCGGCCACTGCTACCGGGACATTCCTGTAGTAGGACGCATTGACGATCTGGAAAAAGTACTGGCCGAAAATGATTTTGACGAAATTGCCATTACCCTTTCCATCAACCACTACGACCATCTGGAAGAAATTGTTGCTACAACGGAAAAATCCGGTGTCCACACCAAGTTTATCCCGGATTATAACAATATTATCCCTACCAGACCTTATACCGAAGATCTGGACGGTCTGCCGGTGATCCATGTTCGCAAGATTCCTCTTGCCAACTCTTTTAACAGTTTTATTAAGCGCGTCATCGATATTATCGGTTCCCTGGGATTGATCCTTTTGTTCTCCATCCCGATGCTGGTGGTTGCCATTATCATCAAAACCACTTCTAAGGGACCGCTGATCTTCAAGCAGGAGCGTGTGGGACTCCACAATAAACCATTTAAAATGTACAAGTTTCGTTCCATGGAAGTGCAAGATTCATCCAAGGAGAAACAGGCCTGGACGGTCCAGAATGACCCTCGTGTCACACCGATCGGAAAGTTCATACGAAAAACCAGTCTGGACGAGCTTCCGCAGTTTTTCAATGTTCTCAAAGGAGATATGAGCCTGGTTGGTCCAAGACCGGAGCGGCCATTCTGGGTAGAGAAGTTTAAAGAAGAGATTCCCCGTTATATGATCAAACACCAGGTCAAACCGGGTATCACCGGATGGGCGCAGGTCAACGGTTACCGAGGCGATACCTCCATCCGCATGCGAATTGACTGCGATCTGTATTATATCGAAAACTGGTCGCTTGGACTGGATTTTAAGATTCTTTTTTCTACGATCTTTAAGGGGTTTGTAAACAAGAATGCTTACTAGAAAAAGGATGCAGAACTGACATAATTTTAAAATAACAAAAAGTTCATTCCTCTCGAGACAGGGTAACGCTTCGCGTTAAAGTCTCTCGTGAAATGAACTTTTTTTAATTAAAACGGTCCGTCCCTGCATCTTTTTCTATCTATACCGCACACATAATTTCCTGAGTAAGCATAGATTATTTGTACAGATTCGTCTGTATTAATTGATCTTCTTGGTCTTTTTCTTTGTTTTTATGTTGTATGTGTAGAGTACATTTTTACCGTTTTGGGTGGTGTATACGGTTATTTTGTTATTTTCTACTCCGGTCATCAGTGACTGGGCGTATTTACCGGTTGCTTTTACCGTAAAAAGTTTCTTTGCATGGCTTCCGTTCAGGTTACAGCGGTAAACAGCTACGGTTTTCTGGGATATGCTGTTATACTTTCCATAATAAGCGTATTTGCCGTAGATGGTAGTTCCGAAAATATATTTTCCCAGGGTTTTCACCTTACGAATGGAATTTTTATTTACTTTCCACACGGATACGGCATAGGCACCTGTGTCGGATGGTTTGCAGTTGTTGGCATAGACATAATCAGATGTTCCTGCACAGCGGTTAAACTTTTTGGAAACTACTTTTTTCTTCTTGGTTTTTACATTGACGGAATACAGACGGGTACTGCCTTCTTCGTTGTACCACTGGACATAGGCTGTATTGCCTTTGACTGCTACCAGCGACAGACCTTCCATCTCTTTATTCATCTTCCATTTTGTGATTTTTTGTCCGCCTGATTCCTGGTTTGACCGGTAGCGTACTCTCTCAAACAGCTGGTCTCCGTTAATATAAAGAGCTCGATATGCATACGGGGAAGATCCGGCCTGTTCCTGTTCCCATACATTTTCATTTTTCTTCATCTGTGTCCAGTCATTTGCCTTTGCCTGACTGGTGATCTGTCCGCCTCCTACGGATGAAAGCAGGCAGGCTCCTGCCAGAATCAGCACACTGGTTTTTTTCATTATTTTTTTCATAATTACTCGTTTTCTCCTCTCAGTTCATCGGCTATTTCATGAACAATCTCCCGAATGGTACGGCCTTCACAGTCTATCACCACATCTGCATATTTTTCATACAACGGTCTCCGTTCTTCATAAAGATCCTTCAGGGTCTGTCCCTCTTTCATCGACACACCTCTCTCATGAAGATCTCCCAGCCTTTCTTTCAGGACTTCGTAAGGGATCCGAAGATACAGCACGATGCCAATGGACTTCAGGTGATCCATGGCTTCTGCTCCATACACGGCACTGCCTCCGGTGGCGATCACGGCCCGGTCCATCTCAATGGATGCGTTGACCCGGTTCTCAATGGCATTAAACCCATCGATGCCATCCTGTTCCAAAATCTCATGCAGCAACCGGTTTTCGCTTTCCTGGATCAAAAGATCCGAATCCACAAAACGATACCCTAGGCGTTTGGCAAGGACAACGCCAATGGTGCTTTTGCCCGCTCCCGGCATTCCGATCAGAATTATGTTCATGAATGTTCCTCCTCATTTCAATATGTATTGTACCATATGATTATACCATCTGAGTATAAGAGTGTGTCAAGGTGTTGATTTTTTGTTTCCGCTTTTTACAGACCTCCTTATGTTTTGTGGGCGCTTCCGCTACAACAAATCACGCAGGGGTATCGACATGCCCAGTACGCATGTCAGATACCCGCGGCTTTGTACCCACTCCACATAAGGAGGTCTGTAAAAAGCTGCCATTCAAAAAAATCAACACTTCCCCACGCTTATAAAAAGTAGCAAAGAGTGACAGGCCTATATCAACTTTCCTTGCACTTTCTCTCCCTTTCCTTTATACTATACAAGTACATTTTACCTAAGGAGGTTTCTATGAAGATTACAAAACCGTCGGTGGAAATCATCGACATGAAAGACTATGATTCTATGATAAAAAAGATCGAGAAGATCGGTCGTGTCTGCTATAAAAGTGAAAATAATATCAAAGAGGGTTCCGCAGAGCGTTTTATCGCCGGTATCCTGAAGCGTGGCCACGAATCCGTGATCGAGCATGAGGATATTACCGTCCGCATGGTCTGTGACCGTGGTGTTACCCATGAAATCGTCCGCCACCGCATTGCCAGCTACAGCCAGGAAAGTACCCGCTACTGCAATTATTCCATCGACAAGTTCGGAAACGAGATTACAGTTATCGATCTCGCCAGTGGTTTTAAATATGATCTGAATGATCCGGCTGACCAGGCAAAATACAAGGTCTGGAACGAAGCCATGGAAGCGGCAGAAAAATATTATTTCCAGATGCTGGAACTGGGTGCTACCGCACAGGAAGCCCGCTCTCTTCTTCCTAACAGCCTGAAAACCGAGATCGTGATTACCATGAACCTGCGAAGCTGGCGCAACTTCTTCCGCCTGCGCTGTGATTCCCACGCACATCCTCAGATGCGGGAAATCGCCATCATGGCTTTCAAAGTATTCAAGGAAAAACTGCCTGTCTTCTTCTCCGACATGGAGTACGATTTCTAGGCCTATGAAATACAGAAAAATCGTGGACGGTCTTTTTATAGACCGTCCCAATCGTTTTATCGCCCATGTGGACATCCAGGGTGTGACCGAGACCGTCCATGTTAAAAACACCGGCCGCTGCAAAGAACTTCTCATCCCCGGCTGTCCGGTGCGTCTGGAACTCTCTGACAATCCAAACCGCAAAACCAGATACGATTTGGTAGCGGTGTGCAAAAAGGACTTTGGCTGGATCAACATAGACAGCCAGGCACCCAACAAAGTGGTTAAAGAATGGCTGGAAACCCGGGATTACGACCGAATCCAGCCGGAATTTACCTACGGAGAGTCCCGCCTGGATTTTTACATGGAAAAGGGTGAGAAAAAATATCTTATGGAAGTAAAGGGATGTACTTTAGAAGTGGATGGCATCGGTTATTTCCCGGACGCTCCTACCGAACGAGGTGTAAAGCACCTCTATGAACTGATAAAAGCAAGAAAACAGGGTTATGAGTGTTTCCTTGCTTTTGTGATCCAGATGGAAGGGATCCAAGAGGTGCGCCCTAACACGAACATGCACCCTGCCTTTGGCAAAGCCCTTGAGGAAGCCCGCCGGGCCGGAGTGAAAATTTTGTATCTTCCCTGCCGGGTGGGGACTGATACTCTTACCATTGAAAAAGAGAAAATCGTCCAGGCTTAATGTCTGGGCGATTTCTATTTTACCGCAAACTGCGAAGATACTCTTTTTGCTCCGGCGTAATCCGATAACTCTCAATGGCCTTTTGTATTGTCTTTTTGTGGGTCCAGTCTGCCAGCCGATGCTCTTCTACATAAGGGATGACCGCATCCCACTGCTTGGCCAGTGCCGTGGCAAAATACCAGGCGATCATCATGTTCACATAATATTCCTCTGACCGGATCTCTGCCACCGCATCACTGTAACGCCGGTCAAAATCCTGATCCAGATAAAACCGCATCAAAAGTCCCACGGCATAACGCACCGTGTAAGTTTCTCCACTACGGATCCATAACCGGATCTTTGACCACAATTCTTTCTTGTGTTTCTCAAAACATTTGGGCGGGGCAAAATCACAAGTAGCCCAGTTGTCAATGTACGGCAAAAACCGTTCCAGCTCTGCCAGGCACATATCATAGTCCTTCAGCATAGCAATCCACATAACATGAAGATTATTTTCCTCATAATAGGTATGGGGCAGCTGCCGGAAAAAAGCCTCTCTTTCTTCATCCGTTGCCTGAGCTGTATATTTTTTTGCAAATTTCCGCAGCACCGGCACACGGATCCCGATCACCCGGTTTTTATCCACCCCGGGGATCAGCCGGCAGTGAAACTCCCGGTATTTTTCGTCTTGCAAAGCAAATAACTGCTTCTGTAAATCCGTCATAACAATTCCTTTCTGTGGGGTTACGCCATGGCGTTGGCATTGATCCGGTCTATCGTTTCACGAATCCCGTTCCACACATTCAGATCAGCACTAAAAAGTTCCACCACACTTCCCTTATCCGTAAACGGCGGCTCCTGCAGCACGGAGAGATCTTTTAGCAGGCCATTATGCACAACATATTCCACCACCTGATTCACAAAGTAAATCTGCCGGCTGTCCATACTGGCATCATCCAAAAACTGCGAAAACGCCTCTTTCGCCGCATTCATATCCAGTCCCACAATCTCTCGTACAAACTCACCTAACGGTTTGTGGCCGCACTCCTTTTCGTACTCATCCTTTGATCCTACTTCGTTCCACAGGATCTGCTCCAGGTTTTCAACATCCAGCGGTGTCAGAGGCTTGTTGGTCTTTAACTTGGCGATCACCACATTGTCCTGATGCTTTCTCACATAATACTCGGCCTTTGCCTTATAATTTTTCAGTTCATCATTTTCCAACTGAGACTCATTCCATTCCACCGAAAGAATTTCGTCGGCAAAATCCGTCTCATATTTGGCACTGATCTTCGGCAGATATTTCATGAGACCACGCAGGGAAAGGCGGATATGCTCCAGTTCATCCACGCCGGCCCGCTCCAGATAATCCGTATTCAAAATATCCTGGATCAACGACTTCTGATTCTGCACCTCCGGAATATTGGCAACTGTGGCAATGCCGCTCACTTTCTTCATCAGATCACTGCGGTAGCGGCCATCGTTTTTTCCTGCCAGATATGCCAGTTCCAGACCGTACATCAGTGCATCAAAGCGCACGGCACTGATCTCGTCCCCATCCGGCCGGATCAGCGGTGCCACTTCCTCTTTTACCAGCAGTGTGTCCTCAAATGTAATGCTGTCGTAATTCGCCGCCTCCGAATAAGTATCCACATACCGCAGATGCTGCTTTACCGCAAAGTTATCCCGTGGCAGTTCCTTTACTTTCTCCTGCATATTTTTCACCAGATCCTTGCGGTAGGCGATCAGCCGCTCCTCCTGATATTCTATATCCTGCAGCTTGTACGCCATCTCAAATTCCAGCGAAAAAATCGATCCCTGAATGGCCATGGTATTGGCGGACGCTCTCCCCTTGTTCATCCGGAAGAACTCAAAATTGTTACAGAAATCAAAAATATAAAACTTGTCTTTGTCCTCTCCATCCATCAGATCCGGACACAAACGGGTGCCTCTTCCGATCATCTGCCAGAATTTGGCCTTGCTCATTACCTTCTTGAAAAACACCAGATTCAGCACCTGCGGTACATCGATTCCCGTGTCCAGCATATCCACAGAAATAGCGATCTGGGGCATCTTATCCGGCTCCGAGAACTCATCAATGGCACTCTGGGCATAGGTCATATAATTGTCAATGACTTTGGCAAATGCCTGTCCGTTCCGGTTTAACTCTGGGTATTCTTTGTTAAACACTTCCAGGATTTTCTCCGCATGGTCATGATTTTTGGCGAAAATGATTGTCTTCCCCAGCTTCTGTCCGTACTCAATCCTAAGCCCCTGTTCCATCAAAATGTGCAGCACCTGACGAATGGTGTCGTCATTAAAAATCCACTGGTTCAGTGCCGTAGACTGGATTTTTTCCGGCAGAGCACCCTCCTGTGCGCCAAAAGTCTCCTCATACATCTGCTTTTCTTCCGGGGAAAGTTTGTCATACACGATCCCCTCTTCCAAAAACTTTAACTTCGTTTCCACAGAAAGAAAATCCACCAGATATCCGTCTTTAACCGCCTGATCCAGCTCGTACCCATAGGTAGGCACACCGTTTTCCAGATCAAACACTCCATATGTATTTTTATCAATTTCATCCTTCGGCGTAGCCGTCAGTCCCACTAACGGCGCATCAAAGTAGTTAAAAATATCTCTGTATTTATTGTAAATAGAGCGGTGGGCTTCATCACAGATTACCAGGTCAAAATGCCCGCAGGTAAACAATTTCCCCTTCTCATCTTCCACCGAATCAATGCAGTTCATCATGGTCTGGTAGGTAGAAAAAACACAGTGGGCATTGTAATTATCCTTCTCCTCCACCAGGTTGGAACAGGACAGATCCGGCAGCATATTCACAAAACTTCGTTTCGCCTGCGTCACCAGCGAATTCCGGTCCGCCAGGAACAAAATATTTTTGATCCAGCCCGCCTGCAGAAGAACTTTGCACAAAGCGATAACCGTTCGCGTCTTACCCGATCCGGTGGCCATGACAAGCAACGCTTTCCTGCGGTTTTTCTTATCAAAACTGTCACACACCGCCCGGATGGCCGCCTCCTGATAGTAGCGTCCCGCGATGTCCTTATCCACTGAAATATGAGCCAGACTGGTCCGCATGGTCTGGAGATTGAACATTTTTTCCAGATCCCGCTTGGAATAAATAACGGCCACCTTTCTCTCCGGATATTGATTGTCGATGATCCTTGTTTCAAACCCATTAGTGAGAAATACAACCGGTCTCCGCTTATATTTTTCTTCTAAAAGATCTGCGTAAAGTTTCGCCTGCTGCCGCCCCTTGGCCACATCCACACAGGTTCTCTTGGCCTCCACGACGGCCAGGGGCCTGTGGCTGTCGTCATACAGCACATAATCCGCAAATCCCACCTGGGACTTGTTTGGCATCCCCGGCAGTTCCACTTCATTGATCCAGTCTTTGCCCTCGGTCCAGCCGGCATCCAACAGCATGGCGTCAATGTAGATCTTCCGGGTCTTGTACTCGGACAGATCCAGCGGTTTTGGCACATAGGTATCCTGTTTTTCATGCCTGCGTGCCGTCAGTTCCTCTTTCAGCGCCTTATTTTCTGCGATGAGAGCCTTCAGATCTACCTCTTTGGTCTGGGTGTCCTCCACCTTCGCCGGTGCTTCCTGTTTTTCCTCCAACAGGGACTCATCATATTCTCTTTCCTCATAAAAATCGGAATAACAATAGGACAGATAGTCCATGAAAATAAATAGATTCTGCAGGCACAGCCTGGCTTCATCCTCCGAGATCTTCCGTCCGTTATGGGCTGCCCGGTTGCCTATTCTCCGTATAAGATCCAGTCTCTTCCACAGATCGTTATCCACCAGATCGTGAAAATCCTCTGTACTCATAAGGCTCACCAGCTTGTCCTGGTAAGGCATCTCCAGAGACTGATCCACCGAATACATCCACTTGATGGCAAACTCCATGGCTCTGCGGCAATTGATGATACTGGTTTCCTTATCAATCTGAAATACCCGTTCCGCCGCAATGGCCACTCCTGAAAAACTCTTGAACTTTGGTTCCTTGGTCAAATAGTCAAAATTCGTCAAATCAACACCCCTTTTTCCTACCCATGTTCATCACTGTGTCTATTATTTTTATTATATCGTAAGTGGCACAGGGATTCAACGAAAAATATGCGGGAGTTTGTTTTTCCTGTTCTTCTGTATCTTATAAGTGCGTCCTGTGTTATAATCCTAGCATAAAATAACCGGATTAGTTTATCAAAAGGAGGCGCTTTATGCTTACATACAACGAAGAGAAAATTTTTACAATGGAACAGGTCCAGGAATTATTTATATCTGTCAACTGGATTTCGGGGCAATATCCGCAACGCCTGTATAAAGCGCTGATGCATTCGTCCACCGTCCTAACTGTGCGGGATGACAGCCGCCTGGGATCAAACTGGCTTTGGGGGTTTGTCCACGGGATCACTTCTTTGTCATCTGATCCGCCGGCGTAAGTGATTCGGGAAGATTTTTCTTTCCATAGATCTCATTCAAAACGATCTTTCCCGCCAGCAAATGGTCTAATCCGGCACACCGGTCAACAGGATATTCTCCCTGTCCATAATGTTCAGTAAGCACCTTCATGGCATGGAGTACTTCCTGGCGATCAGAAAGGAATGTACATTCACCAAAACCAATGACACTTTCGTACCGCGCCGTGATTCCATGGGCTGTTTTCTCAATCTGCATGAAGATTTCGCCCTCCACACAAACATGAGGGTTCGCCTTCAGTAAGTCTACTTTCATACCCTGTTGCGCACAGTGGAAGTAAAGAACAACCTTGTTATCCACATTTTCCATTCCAAAGGAAACCGGAACCACATACGGATATGTATCTCCGTGCATGGCGATCTTTATCGTGTCACATCGTTTTAAAATGTCGTAAATTTCTTCTTTGTTCTGAATTTCTCTGTCTTTTCGCCTCATGAAAACACCTCTCTAACGTATTTTTTTGTTAGTGAAAAATGTCAAAATTCTATGAATAAATAAAGGTCTGCTGCTCGTAAGCACTTTTTATTGTAGTTAGCATCGACAAATGTCCAAATTTTGATTTGTCGATTTGTCTAGAAAACGCCTCAAACTCTTTTTGAAGAGCAATTGGAGGTTCATAGATTTTCATTTTATAGAAATCGCCATGGTTCAAATCAGGGATCGTTGATGTCCCTGCTCTTCTCAAGATATCTGCCTGAATATAATCCAGATTCAGATATTCTACTAGAAATCCTTTGGAAAATCTATTCCTATCAAAATCAATTAGGAAGAAGTTATTGTGGAACACACCCTCCACATCCGTAACAACCATTCCTGTATTGCCCGTCCTAGTCATAAGAATGTCGTCTTCATGGCATATCACAGAATCCTTTGGATCTTTTATATACTCACGTTCTTTTCCACCATGAAGATATGCAACAGTTATATACTCATAACAGTTTTCTTCTGTCTCAGTTAAACGTTTACTTATCGGTATCTGGAGTCCCTGACGAACTGTGCAGATATCTCCAAAACAATACTGTGGCCAATTCATTTCATTATTTTCTGGGTGGCCAAAGAGTTCGACAAATCGACCTCTCACTAACTCGTCTAACAACTTTAGTTTTCTTTCTCGTTTCTCTTTTACCTTGAGAACATAATTCAAATTATTTACAATATGTATCTGCTCTTCCATCCTCCTAAAGGGTATTTGCATTTTGCGCATAGCAGCCTGTGTTAACTTTTTTCTTGTAGCTCCATTGACTATCCCTTCAACTTTATAAAACATAAGCGAATAGCACAAATAATCTACATCCAACCCCTTCTTTGGTTTTAGAACATGTGCATGATTATTGACCCAACATTTTCCAGAAATTCTATATGCAATGGGTCTTTCCCTTGAGCCAAAATTACCGCCATCTTCTGCTAACAATACTAGCTCATCATCAAAAATGTAATCATCAACATAATCCTGTATGCCATTGGCACCATAATAGGGATACTTCCCTTCTTTTCTTTCAGATGCTGTAATAGGAACCCTCATTGAGTCAAGTATTTCACAGCAATCTTCTACATTGACCATATCCATCTGTCATCCCAACAAATCCAACCCAAATTCACATACAAAGTCGTTGCTTTTAGAACATATGTTTGCTATAATATAAGTGGTGCTACCCTATTCGGTAGGCGGTTAGCCTTCTCCACAGGAGTTTAAGCCTGTGTTTACATAGAAATCCTTTTAGGAAATCTGTCGAGGAGGTTTGTGCTTATGCTTACAACGGATCTTTTTATAGCCATTATCAGCTTATGTGTTACTTGCTTTGCTCTTGGTTATTCCGTTGGATCTAAGAGCAATGATTAAGGCACAAAAATAACCGCCCTGGCCTGGTAAACTTGGGCGGTCATTTTTGACCAACAAATTTTTCAAGGCTAACCGTCTATCGGTAGCACCTTCTCTACAATCATACTAACATTTAACCGCCCTTATGTCAAACATATATTCTCTTTTCAATGACCTCGCAAAATCCGAACTTGCAATAGTGAAAAAATCAACAAACCCAGAGTTATCATGCTAAATATTTCTGATGTGCCGTTTTCACATTGTTTTGATTGACCATTGCATACTGCATCGTGGTGTCAATCTGGGAATGACCTAGTATTTTTTGCACCTGCTCTATTGGCATCCCTTTATCAATCGCTCTGGTGGCCATGGACCGCCGGAACTTATGTGGATGGATTCTTTCAAGAGATAGTTTCCTGCCAAGTTTTCGAAGCCTTATCTCAACACCACTGATTTTCAACCGGTCATGAGGTGCATCCAGTGTAACAAACAATGCCTTGTTGTTGTCCGTTCGATTATCTATGTACTCCTTCAGATGCACCTTTGCCTTGGCATCAAAATAAACACGCCGTTCTTTGTCACCCTTACCATAAACAATACACTCTCTACCTTCCAAGTCAATATCATCTATGTTCAAGTTGACCAGTTCTCCCACACGAATTCCTGTGGAATATAGAAGATCTATAATCGCCAAGTCCCTCTTTTCTACACAATTGTCCCTCAATTTTTCAATTCCCTCGTCTGAAATCACGCTCTTAACAACGGTTTTCGTTTTGATTTTGTGTATTCGTTTCATCGGACTTTTCAGAATATAATCTTCCTCTTCCAACCACGAAAAAAAACTTGATATGTTCCGCCGTACATTATCGATCGTCACATTGGAGCAGTTATTCCATTTTTGATATTTTGACAGATACCCACGGATTTCCTCCGTTGTGATTTTGCGCACTTCCGTACTCGTCTGTGACAACAAGTGTTTCACTGTCGCCCGATAGTATTCAATGGTTCTCTCAGAGCATCCTTCAATCCTTTTGGCATCCAGAAACATCTGCAAAAATTCCTCGTTGGATATATCCAGTTTATTTGCTTCATTTTCGGCAAATGTCTTGATTATCACTTCTTGTAGTTTCTTCATCTGGGCAATAGACAAGTACTCCGCCATCTCATTCAATACTACTACAATCTTTTCTTCCATGTTGGTATCTCCTTTCAAGATACCAACATCCTTCTCCTGCTTCAAACAAATATTGTTATTTATCTTCCTCCGCCTTAATGACGCCCTCTATCATTCCTGTAACAGCAGAATTCAGGCTGTTTGCATTCTGACTTGTAATTACTGGATTTCCCGTTTCTCTTTCAATCCTCTGCCTGGCTTCCCCAGCAATCTGTCCACCTGTCTTTGCCACTACTCGATTTTCTTCCAACCCCTGCGGATTCTGTGCTTTGGTAAGTTCTGTTGTCGTAGCCTCTGCCAACATATTTAATGCCAATTCCAAGGTACTCATGTTGTCACGCAGGTTTTCCTTTTTTAATCCCTTTAAATTTTTGTACTGTCTAGTATTCATACCTGACCAGGCTTTCGTTACCTCATTGGTCAAAATCGCATACTCTTTTCCTTGCTCAACACCATGTTCTTTCCACGCATCCGTCAACTCTTTTCTCGCCCGGATTGTCTGCAGTCTTTGATTGATCCAATCTGCCGGATAACCTTTTTTTGCGTATGTTTCCAAAGCCCGGTCAATGGTCAGTTCCGGATCAATAATTTCTTCGATTCTTTCCATTCCAACCTGTGCTAACCACATTTTAAATGGCTCCGCTTTTTTGGATGGAATGGATTGAATTAAACGCAAAAGTTGTTCCGTATTTGCTACATCCGTCATTCTTCTTTTCCCATCTGCAGCCTTCATTTTCAAACCGTGACAATTTGTCACGGTTTCATTCCCTTCTTCGGTCAATCTTTGCTTCAACTTTCTCCAATACGCACTTGGATCCTTGCTCTCCGTTAAAACTTTAATAACATCTACAATTGAAAAGAACCATTCTTCATTCTCTTCATCCCACGCCGTCCGAATCGACTGATTCTCAAACAATTGAACTTTATTGTTTTCTTCCAATACATTTTCCCCCTTTTTCTCCCGTGTCTCTAGTTCTAATTATCCAAAATATTCTTGCATTAAACTATCAAATAGTAGTTGAGTTTCATCCAATTCCTTCTGAACTATCAATTTTGATTTGTCGATTTGGGTCACAAATGTAACATACTCTTTCTGCAATTCAATTGGTGGAACTATTAATTTTCTCTGTTTCAACAAGTTAAATTCAATATTATCCGCGGTTACGGCTCTAACACCTGTCAGAATATCTTTCTCATGCATTTTAAATTGAACAGCTAAGAATCTACTAACCATACGCTCACCTGGTATAAATACCTTTAAATCTTGATTAACAGTAATAGGAACTGCATTTATCGCAACAGGTAAAGTATGCTTTAAAATACCACTTCTAATAACCACAATTACGGAATTAACAGGAACTATTTTTGCAGTACTATTATCCACACCCAATTGATTGATTTTTATTTGACTGTCTGTCAACACATCTGTCTTCATATCCTTAGAAGATACCCACGGAATATCTCCTTCTTCATAATACTCAGGGTGTACTTTTGATGGAGTTCCTCCACCATATATTTTTTTACACAAGTTTTCTACTGTGTCAGTTTCCCATCCTTTATCATTATGCACTGGATCCCCAAACAACTCGACAAATCGACCTCTCACTAACTCGTCTAACAATAACAACTCTCTATTTCGCAATTCCTCTATTCGTTCAAGCATTAAAAGCGTAGTAGCAATCTTCTCCTGCTCACATAATTTAGGTATATCCACTTCAATTTTATTTATTTCCCTTGCCGACAAATGTTTAACCGTTACAAACGATGTTTTTTCTTCAATAGTCTTAAGTTGTTTCAATAAAAAAAAACGAATATACTCCTCATTTGTACCATTTTTTGCAACAACTTTGCATACTCGTTGATTTAACAATGCCCCGTCAATTTTCCAACGAGCCACATTAAACTCTCCATCCATACCTATTAATAAGTCCCCTGCTGATAGCACATATTCCTTTGGATATTTCCCTGTATAAAATGTTTCCGAATACCCTCTTTTTACATCTCTTATTCTCGCCAATTGTGGATACGAATTATCCTTGGAAAAACAATTTGAGTCAAATGCATATCCATATTGAATATCGCATAAATCAATTAGTTTTGTCATTTTTACTGTCTCTGCAAAATCAATTACAAAGTCATTGCTTTCAGAACATCAGCTTATGTATTACTTGCTTTGCTCTTGGTTATTCCGTTGGATCTAAGAGCAATGATTAAGGCACAAAAATAACCGCCCTGGCCTGGTAAACTTGGGCGGTCATTTTTGACCAACAAATTTTTCAAGGCTAACCGTCTATCGGTAGCACCTTCTCTACAATCATACTAACATTTAACCGCCCTTATGTCAAACATATATTCTATTTTCAATGACCTCGCAAAATCCGAATTGATTTGCTTTTCCTTTCCTTTTATTCGCAGCTGTATTTTTAATCCAAACCTAGCATTTTTTTCAGTTCCTGCAGTTCCTTCGCTGCCTCCGCATCCAGTTTCATAATTTCATCCATGATCTCCGATGTTGGTGGATATTCCACTGGGATATATTCGATCTCCTTGTACTTGTTGATCGAAAGATCATAGGCATTGTCCACGATCTCCTGCTTTGGCACAAGGAAGGATTTTTCGGTTCTTTTCCGCTCTTTTTCGTCTTCTCTGTGACGGAAGCGGTTCAGTATATCCGGAATATCATTTTCTTCCATCGGCGTCCGCTTATCGTCCAGGCTGTATCCATCTGCCTGCATATCATAAAACCACACATCGTCGGTTCCGCCATAGTTAGTCTTGGTAAATACCAGTACCGCCGTAGACACCCCGGCGTATGGCTTGAACACTCCGGACGGCATCGAGATCACAGCCTCCAGTTTCTGATTTTCCACCAGTTCCTTACGAATGTCTTTATGTGCCTTGGACGCACCAAAAAGCACTCCATCCGGGACGATACAGGCACAGCGGCCGCCTACCTTTAACATCCGCACGAACAACGCCAGAAACAGCAGTTCCGTTTTCTTTGTCTTGCATTTTTTCAAAAGATCTGCCGATACGATCTCAGCATCCAGGCTGCCCTTAAAAGGTGGATTGGCCAGAATCAGTGTGTACTTGTCCTGATCCGGATTCTGGTCTGACAGACTATCCCGGTACTCGATTGTCGGGCTCTCCACTCCATGAGTCATCATATTCATGGCTCCGATACGGAGCATGGTGCGGTCCATGTCATATCCATAAAACATATGGTTCATGAAATGATCTTTTTTCTCCCTGTCAAAAAAGATCTCATCCTTTTTATTCTTATGCAGATATTCCCCGGATTCCACCAAAAAACCTGCCGTACCGCAGCTTGGATCACAGATCATATCATCTGCCTTGGGATCCATCATCTCCACCATCATTTTTATAATATGCCGCGGGGTACGGAACTGGCCATTTACTCCTGCCGTAGCCAGTTTGGACAAGAGGTATTCGTACACATCTCCCCTGGCATCTGTTTCCTTCAATTTTTCCATCTGTGCATAAAGCTCGTCCATGGCATCCACCACCTTGGACAACATCAACGGCGTAGGCAGTTTGAAAATAGCATCATCCATATATTTGGAATATGCACTTTCCTTGCTGCTGTGCAGATTCTTAATAAATGGAAAGACCATTTCCTGCACCACCGCATACATGCGCTCAGCCGGATAATCCCGAAAAACCGACCATTTTAACTGGGATCCTTCCACCACTCTGTCACCGATCTGCACTTCCCCGGCAAAAATACTGTTGTGCGGCAGCCCCAGCATGGCACTTTCCTTTGCTCTGGTATTGTCCGTCTCATCCAGATCATGGATAAACATAAGGTACGTCATCTGCTCAATCACATCCAACGGATTTGTCAAACCACCTGTCCAGAAAATCTCCCACAAACTGTCAATTTTGTTCTTTAATTCACCCGTTATCATATCTTGTACTCCTTCTATTCAGTTATCTATTTCCTCAAGTATATCATATACCCACATTTGACGCCATTCAAATACTGTGATATTTTTATTTATAACAATATCAGGAGGTTTTCTTATGAATGTAATGCCTGTAGATCAGTTGATTATAGAAGTAACTAAAATATGCAAAAAAAATGGCGTGAAACGACTGGACCTTTTTGGTTCTTTCGCCACAGGGACTGCCACTCCTACCAGCGACATTGACTTTGTTGTTTATGGATGTGATGACATTATGCAGTTGGAATACGATCTTTCCACCATTGACACCCTGCGCAAAATCGACATCTTTGACCACGATGAAATTCACAACAAATATTTATTGGAGGATATAGAAAAATATGGAAAACAAATTTATTAACCGCTACAACACCTTTTGCAAAAGTCTTCAAAATCTTGAAAAAAGTAAGACGGCTGATCCCAAAGCAGCATTTGTTTTGGAAGGAACCGTCTTGAATTTCAGTCTGACTTTCGATATTTCCTGGAAAGTCATGAAAGATATTTTAATTAAAAAACTTGGCATCCTGGATTTTGCCATTGGCTCACCACGGGAAACCCTTCAGCAGGCATTTACCAACAAACTCATTCAAGATGACCGCTGGCTGCAAATGCTTCGTCTGCGCAACCGGCTGGCTCATGATTACGACGGCAGTTACGCCGCTGCCAGCTTTTCAGAAATCATAGATGTATATTACCCTCTCTTTGTCCAGTTCAAAGAAGCAGCAGCCAAGTACTACCATTCCTGACTTTCCTACTTCTTCTCCACTTTTCCGCTCAGGAACTCATGGCTGTAGGTTCCTGTTTTCTGCTGTTCTTTATTTCTGGTTGCCAGGAGGATCCGGTTGCCGGTAACTACCGTTCCGATATACTCATCATCGTTGGATGGATCGTCATAATAAGTGAGAAGCTGTCCATCCTCTGTCATAACCTTCAGGCTCTTGCCCTGTTTTCTGTCATACTCACGGTAGTATCCGGAGGCATCAAAATATGCGATCACATCGGAATTACCATACATCACAGCGATACCAAAAGAATCTTCCATGATTTTTTTCGCTTTTTCTGCCAGTTTTTCTTTCGTTCCATCGGCATTGATGGCTACACTCCAAAGAGTTGCTGTGTCATTTTTCTCCACCGAAATAAACACTTCCGTTGCACTGACATACAAAAGGAATTTCTCGCCGTCTTTTGGCAGTCCCAGACTTTCATAAGTGTACTCTGTCTTGCCGCCTCCGGTGGCTATGGCTACAATGCCCTCATCACTGCCTTCCTTGCTGTTGCTTTCATAACGGCAGTTCTCACTGCAGAATGTGTACCGGCGGCACAGCTCTTTCCGGTCTGAATCCTTGGAATCTGATATCGCAGAAGCACTGACCGCACTGCCGGTGGCTGTATCCGCAGAGCCGCTGGAATTTTTCTCGATCCAGTACTGCTGCATCTTCTTCATATTCTCGAAGAAATGGCCGCTCCACCGGTCAAACAGCAGGCGGATCTCCTTACTTTCCTCTGTCTTTCCGGTGGCTGTATCTTTGTATTTTGCCTTGGCCGTTATTACATAATATTCAATGTCGTCCCCTTCTTTTTCTGGTTTGCCATCTGTCCGCTGCAGATCCACAGCCTCTACAAACTCTGCTTTGTCTGTACCGGACTGGGTAAGATCCTTTTTGTGGTCCTCAAAGTACACTCTCACATTTTCTGTAGCCATCACCGTCATATAACGATAATATGGGTAAAACTGATGACCCAGAGTGAAGATAAGACACCCTGCCACCAATGTTCCCAGACGGATCAGCCACCGTGCTACTTTCCTTTCATGAAGCCATTTTTTGTCCACGGCCCAGAACCAGAATGGACATACCAGAATGGCTGCAATGACAAACGGCCAAAATGTATCCATCACGATAATGTACATGACTGCGTACAACATAACAATAAAACTATACAAACTAATCAGCGCACCTGCAATCTTAGATGCCAATGCTCCTAACTTCATTCCTTTGTTTCCTCCTGAATTTTTTCTCCAAAATAAGAATCCAGTATGTCACACACCTGACCTACCAGTTCGATACATGGTCTCTTCTTGTAGTACTCTTGGGTTCTCGGCTCCGGTGTCGTTCCCTCTGCATATTTAGGATGTACCTTGGACACATCTCCATCCAGTCCCAGAAGCTGGCCACAGATCAGACTGCCGTTTTCCTCTTCAAACTGAGCCGCCAGTTTCTGCACCACATCATAGTTATTTTTCTTGGATTCCCGGTCAGACGGGTCAGCACTACCCGTCAGGGCACCTGCCACCATAAACATACCGGACACGGCACCGCACACCAGCCGCAGCCGTCCCATGCCGCCGCCAAAGGACTGCCCTGCTTTCATCAGTTCATCCTCCGGCATATCAAACAGATCGCTGTAAGCCCGCAGCACCGACTGGCTGCAGTTAAATCCCTGCTTAAAATAAGCCATTGCCTGCTCTCTTCTTGTCATATCAAACACTCTCCTTTATTGGTATCAGATCGTAAGATCCCGAATATGCTTTATCCCAACCAGTTTCACACCCTCCAGTGGAATGGTCCCGGCCTTTACAATGGCCTGGCGGTTGGCCTCCGGCAAAATAATCGTGGTATAACCGGTTTTCAGTGCCTCCTGCACCCGCCGTTCCGCCTGGGACACCGCCCGGACTTCTCCTACCAGGCCCACTTCTCCAAACAAAACCGTGTGGGCATCCAGACTCCGTCCGTAATGACTGGAGATCAAAGCTGCCACCAGCGCCAGGTCCAGTGCCGGTTCCACGATCCGCATGCCTCCTGCCACATTCACATAAGCATCACAGGTTCCCAGATGCAGTCCCATTCGTTTTTCCAGTACCGCCATCAAAAGGTTCACCCGGTTATAATCCGTTCCTACCGCCGTTCGCCTTGGCATAGGGAAACTGGTCTGGCACACCAGCGCCTGCACCTCGATCAAAAATGGTCTGCTGCCTTCCATGGTGCACACCACTACTGAACCGGCTTCATTCTCCAGCCGCCCCTGCATCAGATACTGGGACGGATTAGGGACCTCTACCAGCCCCTGGTTTCTCATTTCAAATACACCTACTTCATTGGTAGAACCAAAACGATTTTTTACCCCTCGGAGCATCCGGTACATAGCGGTTTTGTCCCCCTCAAAATACAGTACCGTGTCCACCATGTGCTCCAGCATCCTGGGACCGGCCACATTTCCTTCCTTGGTCACATGCCCCACGATAAAAATGGCAATATTTTTACTTTTGGCCAGATGCAGCAAAGTAGATGTGATCTCCCGGACCTGACTGACGCTTCCCGGTGCCCCGTCTATACTGTCCTCCATAATAGTCTGTATGGAATCTACTACCATAACGGTTGGCTGTACTTCATCCACCCAGCGGAGAATACTTCCCATAGAAGTCTCCGACAGCAGGTACAAAGAATCTGTAAAATCACCGATCCGCTCAGCACGCATCTTGATCTGTCTGGCGGATTCTTCTCCCGACACATACAATACTTTTTCTTCTTTTTGGGACAGAAGACGACAGGTCTGCAAAAGCAATGTGGACTTGCCGATTCCCGGATCGCCGCCTACCAGAATCAGTGATCCCGGCACGATACCGCCGCCTAACACCCGGTCCAGCTCCTTCATGCCGGTCTCTCTTCTCGTCTCCTGCTGGGTCTCGATCTCGTTGATCTTCTCCGGCCGGTTATCCGACAGTGCCGTCCCCCGGCTGCGGACCGCCTTCTTTCCGCCGGTAACCGACAAAGCCTCTACCAGCGTGTTCCACTGGTGGCATCCGGGACACTGCCCCTGCCACTTGGAAACCTCCGTTCCACATTCCTTACAGAAAAAAATTGTCTTTTCTTTTGCCATTCTAGTCCCCCTATATAAGTAATGGGAGCACCGGCCAATCCTGCACCGGTGCCCCCGACATAATATTACAAAATTTTTAGCACTTGATTACTTTGACGCTTGCCTTGCTTCCCTCGTCCAATTCCAGGCTTGCATTCAGCTTGCCTCCCAGATTCGTCGGGATGCGTCCTGCAGATACACCATTTACTACCAATTTATACTCGGTAGAAGGTTCCATCTCCAGAGTAAAACTAATGTCCCCTGCTGCTTCTACCTCAAACTCAGCTACTTCTTTGTTGCCTCTGAAATTCGTAACAGCAGATCCCGGAACTGACTCATATACCATAGTTCCGTTCTTCTCCAATCGTGTAATCTCATTAAAAGTCTTAATCTTGTAAGAGGCTCCCTCAAATGGAAAATCTGCTTTCTTTGTCTTTGTGTCCAGCAAATAATTGCCAAAACTCAGTGTTCCATTATCCTCTTTGCGGATCAACTCTTCTACAACGCTCATTATAATGTCCTCCTTCGTCATTTACACGGTATCTTCTCCCCTGCCCCTGCAGTGAAAAAGTTCTGTTTTCTTACTTACAAGTATACAATAACTGCCTGTAATTTGCTATACATTTTTTGTGAATTTTTTCGTAACCACCCGCTCTTTTTCCCCGTCTTTTTCAAGTACAGCTTCCACCGCATCTCCCATGCGCACCTCACCGGCTATAACCGATTCTGCCAGCACATCTTCCAGTTCTGTCTGCATGGCACGGCGGATCGGCCGGGCACCATAATCCTTGTCAAAACCTTTTTTTGCGATAAAATCAACGACTTCTTCTGTCACCGTCAGATCCATATCCATCTGCTCTTTGACACGCTTCACAAAGCCCTGGATCATAATCTGTGTGATCTGGTGGATGTGGTCTTTATTCAGAGCATGGAATACAATCATCTCATCCACACGGTTGATAAATTCCGGCTTAAAAATGTGCCGTACTTCTTCCATAACACCCGCCTTCATTTTTTTGTGGTTTTCTTCCTCGCTGGTCTCCTGGCCAAATCCCAGTGTCTTCGGGGAAATGATCCGGCTGGCTCCGGCATTGGAAGTCATGATGATAATGGTGTTTTTAAAATCTACCCTTCGTCCCTGGGCATCGGTAATATGTCCATCTTCCAACACCTGTAAAAGCATGTTAAATACATCCGGATGTGCCTTCTCAATCTCATCAAACAAAAGCACGGAATACGGCTTTCTTCTCACCTTTTCACTAAGCTGTCCGCCCTCTTCATATCCTACATATCCCGGCGGGGATCCGATCATCTTGGAGACGCTGGCCTTTTCCATATACTCCGACATATCTACCCGGATCATATCTTTCTCTGATCCAAATACCGCCTCTGCCAGTGCTTTACTAAGTTCGGTTTTTCCCACACCGGTAGGTCCTAAGAACAGGAAAGAACCGATCGGGCGTTTCGGATCCTTCAGACCCACTCGGCCCCGGCGGATGGCTCTGGCTACTGCCGTTACCGCCTCCGACTGACCTACCACTCTCTGATGGAGAATGTTCTCTAATTCCTTCAGCCGCTGCATCTCTTCTGCTGCCAGCTTCTGTACCGGAATATGAGTCCACTTGGACACGATCTGTGCAATATCTTCTTCTTTGATTACATCCGACGCTTTTTTCTCCCTGCGGGCTTCCTTTTTGTACTCTTTCTCCAGTTTTTCCTGCAGTGCCTTTTCCTGGCTGCGTACTTCTCTGGCCAGATCCAGATCCCCTGCGATCAACGCATTTTCTCTGGCATCATATAATTCCTGTTTCTGCTTTTCCCATGCCTTGATCTTGTTATCTTTACTTACTGCCTTTTTCAGACGGTAGCTGGCACAGGCCTCGTCGATGAGGTCGATGGCCTTGTCCGGCAGATACCGGTCATTCAGGTAGCGGACAGAAAGCCGCACCGCTGCCTCCAGTGCTCCATCATCAATCTTCACGCCATGATATTCCTCATAACGGGAACGAAGTCCCTTTAACATACCGATAGTCTGGGCCTCGTTAGGTTCCTCAATGGTCACCGGCTGAAAACGACGCTCCAGTGCCGCATCCTTCTCAATATGCTTGCGGTACTCTTCTCTTGTGGTGGCACCGATCACCTGGATCTCGCCTCTGGCCATGGCCGGCTTCAATATATTGGAGGCATCAATGGCCCCTTCGGCTCCGCCGGCTCCAATCACCGTATGGATCTCATCAATAAACAAAAGGACATCCCCACATTCTGTGGTCTCACGGATAGCCCGTTTGATCCGCTCTTCAAACTCTCCACGGTACTTAGAACCTGCCACCATGCCCGACAGATCCAGCGTAAGGACCCGCTTGTCTGCCAGTGTTCCCGGCACCTCGCCCTCTACAATACGCTGTGCCAGTCCCTCGGCGATGGCAGTTTTACCTACTCCCGGTTCACCGATGAGACATGGATTGTTCTTAGTTCGTCTGCTGAGGATCTCAATCACCGAATCGATCTCTTCTTCACGATTCAAAACCGGATCCAATTTTCCCTCTTTGGCATACTCGTTGAGATTTCTTGTATACTGTTTCAGCATAGGAGTTTTGTTATTTTTACTGCGTTTTTTTCCGCGGCTTGCCACCAGTTCATTTTTAGCAGAGACAGCGTCTCCCCCCAGTGTTACCACAATATCCGTGAAAATTTTCTGCACATTGGCTTTCAACTTGGTAAGCAGATGAAATGCCACACTGGAAGTGTCTTTAAGAACAGCCAAAAGCATATGCTCTGTTCCAATGGATTCAGATGAATACCGTTTTGCCTCTGCCTCGCTTTGGAGCAAAAGTTCCTCTAATTTGGGGGATAATTCTCCCTTGGGACGGTCCAGCACATCTGATGGTCCTCCACAATAGTTCTCTATAGTAAACTCAATATTTTTTTTATCTATATCATTTTCTTTCAAAATACGGCTCGCCATACCGGATACTGCCGCCAGTCCATACAGAAGATGCTCTGTTCCAATGACAGAGCGGCCCATCTTAGCAGCATACCTGGATGCCTTGCTAATGGCCTTTTCCGCCTGCTCTGTATAGTTTCTCTTCATGAATTACTTCCTCCTGCATTCCTCATATTGGTCATAGATCTGATCCACCAGTTCATGGACTTCTTCCCGGTTTACCTGCTTGCACATAGCTCTGGCTAGTACAAGCTGCAATGTCTCATCCAACTCTACCATGGCCTTCACTTTGTCCATATCCACCGACACCATGGCTCCTTTGCGATGGTCCAGTTGTACATAGCCTTCCTGCCGCAGCACAGAATATGCTTTATTCACCGTGTGCATATTGATCCCGATCTGTTCTGCCATATCACGCACAGAAGGGAGATTCTGCCCCTGGGTAAGATCCTGCCGCACAATCGCCAGGATGATCTGGTTGCGAAGCTGGATATACAACGCTTCATTGCTGTCAAAATCAATGGAAATATACAAGGGAATCCCTCCTTCCTGTCTTCGCCTTTGTGTGTTCTATCGAAAGTGTAACAAATATACTATTAAAAATCAAGGTAATCTCCCTTGTTTTTTTCTTCTTTACGTCGGATGGCCATTTTTAACATGGCGATCAAAAGTACCAGGATCACCACCACCAGTACAATCAGGATCACCACCATCACGTAGTTATTAAAATTAACAGCGCCTCTCTGCTCCGTAGTTCCCCGGTTCACCTTCTCTGTCATACTGCCGGTATAACGCTGCAGCGTCTTTTCCTGTCTGTCGTACTGGTACAGATACGGCTTGCCGGATGGTCCCTTGAGATACAGCAGAAGGTAGTTGCCATCCAGATCATTTTCTATGGTATAGGCAGGAACGGTGATCCCCTCCAGTTCGATATTGGAAAGCACATAGCCTGCCGGTACATTCTCTGCTCCGGAAGGGTCTAATACCTCAAATTCATACTGATTAGAAAGCAGGATCTTGTCGTTATTTTTGCGGATGGAAAAAGAAATATCTGCCGTATCCTTTGCTTCATTCTGTTTTTTCTCCCGCTGTTCTGTCTCTTCTTTCGTTTCCTTTTTCACCTGGATCCGGTAAAGCTTCTGCTCGCCGTTTTCTGCTGTCACTTGGATCTTCACTTCGTTGTTTCCCGTCTGCAGATCTTCGTTGCCTGTCACGGTAACAATGGCTTTTTCCTGCTCAGTCTGGTAACTGGTATACAAAATGTCCGTGTTACTGTCCACCGTAGCATTATATTCGGTAGTGTCCGGATCAAAAGCCGGCGTGATACTAAGGGCTGTGGTCTTCAAAGACACCAGTTTATTTTTATTGCTGAGAACCGGTGCCGGTGTTACTACCGGCGCCTGGGTAACTTTCGGTGGTGCCGTCTTCTGGACCGCTGTTTTTTTCACGATCTGCAGAGTGAGACGGTTGCTGGAGATGGAAAAAGCGTTTCCGTCGGCATCCGTTACGCTGGCGGTAGAGGACAAAGAAAGGTCCGTCGTTCCTTTTTTTAGTGCTACAAACTCCAGGGCAAATGTCTTTTTCGTAGTGGCGGTGGTGTTTCCGGTAGAAGAAACCACCAGGGTACTGCCTGAAGCCCGTACTTTGCTGCCACCTTTCACAAACTGGAGATACTCTGAGTCATAGTCGATGACAAACTCTGCGTCCATAAACTCGGAGGCAGCGATGATCTGACAGACCACTACCACCTTGGCTCCTTTTTTTACCTGCTGACTGGCGGTAGAAAATGTAATGGTTCCGCTTTCTGCCTGAACCGGTACACTTTTTTCGTTCCACGCCAAAATCACAAACAGCAAAAGAGCCATGATAGTCAAGACTCTTTTGCCGGAAAACTGTTTCTTATTCATACATTCCCTCCTATTGTGGCGCCGCACATGGAGAAGACGGCATTTCCGTAAAGACCGGGATCGAGAACACAATACTGGATGCGTCCATCAGTCCGGCATACGCATTTTTCGTCTTAATCGCCTCGGAATAGGCTGCCTCCACATTGGTCATATACTGGTGGCTGTAACGGCTGTTGGCCGTCAGGTTAAACTTCTCCAGATATCCGGTATTCTGTCCTTTCTGAATGTAACTTTGTCCGATATACTGGGCTCCTCCCACGATGGAACGGTATCGGTCAGTCCATGGCCGCAGATAAGTCGTTCCGCTGCTGGCCCACTTCAGGCCATTTACTGCCGGGTTGCTTCCGCTGGTGGCACCAATGTTATAAAAGTTAAAGATGCCCGGATAGGAGGAATTGGTTCCTGTCACAGCAATACTGGTAGTCGTAGCACTGGTAACAACTTCCTGCTTCACACGGGATGCCAGATGGTACGGACTGACTCCGTTGATCTTTGCCGCCGCCAAAAAAGCATTGGTATAAGTAATACTGCGGTTTGTCTTGTTGTCCGTTGTGTCTACATAACTAAAGGATTTACCGTAAAATGGTGTATTGCTGAGGATCTTGTTAACTCCTGCCGCCGTCTGATATTCCGGCTGGTATTCCAGACTTTCAAACATAAAGACCGTCCGGTCGTTCAGGAAGTTTCTCGGGTCCATATAATACGCAATGGCTTCTTTGGACGCGGCCACCCAGGTGCTTCCGTCAAAGACTTTCCAGGTACCGGTGGCACTGTCGTAGGCACCGGCTTCTTTAGATTTCCATGCCTCGGATTTGCTGTTGGAAATAAGATTTTCTCCCAGTTTGCTTTCTGCTGTCAGGGCATCCTGGAACTTCACTCCCGTCTTAAATGCCTTAAACTGCCAGTACGGATATTTCTGGTGAAGGGCACGCAGATACGGTTTGTAGGATTCCGGAAATCCCTGGGCTGTCATACTCTTTTCAAAATCCGCCTCAGACAAAGCCACCACTTTTACTTTTTTCTGCACTACCGGCTTGGTGAGAGTTATGTACTTGGACAAAGTCCATCCCTTTACGGTTTTATTTTTATACTTAGCACTGATGCGGTACCATTTTTTCTTCTTTACTACTTTATTGGACAAAATAGTAACTGCCGTGTTCTTTTTCAAAGTTACTTTTTTCTTTCTTGACTTTACAACAGTACTGCCGGATTTAGCTTTTTTATACAGTTTGATACTTTTTTTCAGACTGTTTACCTTGGCCGTCGGCTTTGTTTTCAATGTCATGGTCACATAATATTCCGGTATATAAGCGGTTCTCTTTTTCTTTTTATATGTAAAACGGATCTTGAGCCATTTTACCCCTTTGACTCTGGACTCCCCTAAGATTGTTACTTTCTTGTTTTTCTTCAAAGTTACTTTCCGCTTTGATACTTTGTAATAAGAGTATTTTTTGTTTTTATATACTTTCGTCTTTACCCGGATCCTGGCTGCCACAGAGATAGGATTGGTGGTAGTTTCAAGACGGTAATATACAGTGGGCGCCGGGGTCGGTGCTTCGGTAGGCACGGCCGTCGGGGTCGGGGTAGCTGCCGAATCCATAGCAATGTAGGTAGCGGACACATAGCCTGTGATCTTTTCGTTATTTACTGTTGCCTCGATCTCATACCAGCCGTCGGCTGTATTCAGCACGGTGACCTTGGTGCCCTTGGCCAGGGTGTTCACGACACTGTAATTGGTTCCGGCACCGCTTCTCACATTCAGGGATGAGGCCGTTACTACACCGGTAGCTGACGCCGCGTCCGAATGATCCTGATTCAGGCACATACATCCGGCCAGCACACACACTACCATCCATAAAATCCAGATTCCTTTTCTACTCTTCATTGATATTTTCCCTCTCTTTCCGGACAGCAACTACATAAATCCGTTCAACCTTGTCATCTTTGTGTGGCTTAAACTCCGGTCCAAGCCACTGCTTCATCACAAGCCCTGCCTGTGACAGCATCTTTTCTATCTCCTGTCTTTCGTACGCCCGCTGGTGATGCACTTCCTCACTGCGTTCATACAGACCGTTTTCCTTTTCTTCAAAAAGATTCAGCACATACTGATTTATCTTTTCTTCCGGAAAATATGTATTTTCCCAGACAGAATAATAATCCGTTCCTTCCTCCACCCGGGTCTGGTCTCCCAGGATCTGTTGAAAACAGTACTCTGTCTTCAGGTCGAAGATAAAAATCCCATCCCTGGTCAGATAGCGGCGGACGCTGTGAAACGCCTGCTGCAGTGATTCCGGCTCAGTAAGATAATTCATGGTATCGCACAAAGCGATCATCACATCCACTGGTTCAATCAGCCGCAGTTTCGTTATATCTTGTTGCACCAGCATCACATCCGGACACTTTTCTCTGGCTTCCATCAACATTTCTTCTGAGAGGTCCACTCCCATAATGTCGTATCCCGCCTGATGAAACATCCGGGTCAGAGTACCTGTACCGCACCCCAGTTCACATACCTTGCTGTCCTTTTCGTAACCTTGCACTTCCAGATAATCACGGACACACTCAAACCATTTTTCATAGGGAATCTCATCCATCATCTCATCATACATATGGGCAAATTCCTGATACATGCTCTTTCACATCCTCTAAAATTCCAACTCTACTTCTTTTCCCAGGGAAAAAGAATACAATACGGTTTTTATTACCGGCCGGCCCGTGTTGTCCTGTAACGCCTGACGATACACCGCCATCTGGGTCCGGTAACGGTCTGCCAGATCCTGTTCCTTTCCGGGCTGGATCCGGTCTGTTTTATAATCCATCAAAACAATGCCATCTTCTGTAAAATAATATCCATCTATGATTCCCTGGATCAGCACCGCTTCCTCGCTGCCCGAATCCGCCAGCACTTCCTTCGCCGGACGGCTGGTAACAAAAGGCTGCTCCCGGTGCAGTCTGCCATCCTCATAAGCCAGACACATCTGTTTTCCAAGCTCCGACTGGAAAAACTGCTCCAGACGGGATACCTGGATCACAGCCAGATCCTCTCTTCTCACATGACCGGCCTGTACAACCTGTTCCAGCGATTCTCGTATCTCCCTGCGTGATGCCACATGAGAAAAATCCAGAAATGCCATAACCTGATGCCAGACAGTTCCATAGGCAGCACCGGCATTTTCTCTTTTTTCCTTTCCGCCTCCCATAAAGGATGGTACCGGCTCTTCGTCCGGTTCCTCCTGGGCTGACAGAATGTGAAACTCTTCCATATCCAGTTCTTCCATGGATTTTTCTTTCAGTTCGGACACCGATACTTTCACCGGCAGCACTTCTTTTTCTTCCCTGACAGTTTTACGCAGTTCTAATATCTCATGCATGGAAACATTGTAGACCTTACTTGTGTCAAAATTATAAAGCCTGTCTTTCTCTCTGTCTACCTCTTTTTGCTGGCTGGCCTCTTCCAGCACCAGATCCTGCCATTCCAGTACCTCCAGATCAAAGAGATCTCCTCTGCGGTACACCGCCGGCAGCACCATGTCGCAATAATGGTTCATCTCACTGCGGCTGTTGTAATCCAGCCCCATTTCCTCCAGAGAACTGACCATACCGGTCATGCACAACTGCTCCTTGGCACGGGTCATGGCCACATACAAAATCCTCAATTCCTCTCCCAGACTTTCCATCTGGTTTTTATGTCCCATAGCCTGGAACATAAAAGTGTTTTTTATGGTGGAAATCTCCGGATCTTCTGCCTGGATACTGATGCCAAACTCGGAATCCGTACGAACGGCCTTTCTGTCCGGCACTTTTAATGTTTTCCCCAGTCCCATGAGAATGCAGACCGGAAACTCCAGTCCCTTGCTTTTATGAATGGTCATGATCCGCACGGCATTTTCTTCCTGGCCAAACAGATTTACTTCTCCCAGATCTTCCTGCTGCCGGCGGAACTGCTCTATATAACGGACAAACTGGTGCAGTCCGCGGTAAGTCACCTCATCATAAGCACGGGCCTGTTCCATAAGGTAATCCATATTGGCAACCCTCTGTATTCCCTGGGGCATCGTGCGGATCTTGTCATAAATCCCGGTTTCATCGTAGATATCCTGCAGGATCTCAGCGGTAGAAGCATAGGTAACCTTGCTCCGGAGTCTGGACAGCACATCCAGAAACTGCTGGATATGCTCATATACCCCATCCGCCTCATCGTACTGCCTCATTGCATCATAAAAGCCGCAGTCTTTGTGCCGGAGGCGGATTTTTGCCATTTCTTCCTCCGTAAAGTCAAAGGCCGGGCTCATCAGAACCCCTGCCAACGGCATATCCACCAGTGGATTGTCAATGACCTGCATCATCTGGTACAGAATCTGTATCTCTCTGGTGTCAAAAAATCCCTGGTCATGTTCCATTACTACCGGAATCCCATGTTCCGTCAATATATCATATACCTTCTGTCCGTCTTTTCGGATACTTCGCATAAGGATCACGATATCCCGGTACTCTGCCGGTCTGTAGCTGTTTTCTTTGTCAATGACCTGCATAGGATCCTGGGGATCCATTATATCCTGAATATATCGAAGTGCCAGATACCCTTCATCTTCTCTCTTCAGTGCCACTCCTTCTTTGGTCCCGGTCAGTCCCAGCATCACTTTAGTCTTTCCGGCAAAACGCCCTTTTTCCGGTGGTTTAAAAGACGCTCCCGGCACCAGCCTGGCATCCAGATCATACTCCACGCCTCCGATGTCCCGATGCATCACATCTTCAAAGACCTGATTGCAGCTTTGCAGCACTGTATCCCGGCTTCGGAAGTTATAATGAAGGTCTATCCGGTGTCCCGCCGCCTGTTCTCCATAATAAGCGTCCATTTTTTCTACAAACAGTTCCGGACAGGCATTTCGGAACCGGTAAATACTTTGTTTCACATCTCCTACCATAAACAGATTGGACGCATAGGATGCTAACCCCTGTCTGGAAATGCTGGTAAGAAGGGTTTCCTGTACTCGGTTACTGTCCTGGTATTCATCGATCATGACCTCTTCAAAGTATTCTGCCAGTTCTCCGGCTGCCTCGGTCCTCACATAGACCTGCTTCTCTTCATCCCACCGCAGCAGGATCTTCAGGGCAAACTGCTCCAGATCATCATAGTCCATGATTCCCCGGTCTCTTTTTGTCTCACCATAACGTTCCATAAATTCTCTGGTAAGGCGAAGCAGACCGCTGATCTTCCCTCCAGTCTGCTTTAAGTCCGCTCTGTGCTCCGGTTCCGGCTGAAAGAAAAACATCTGGGCATAAGACTGGATCTTTTTCTTACAGGCGTCGTACCTTTTCTTGACCCACTCTCTGGCTTCCCCCGACACATCCTCATCTTTTTTAGAAGAAAGTCTTCCAAAGGAAATTCCTTCCACCACATCCTGCCATTCTCCGCAGGTCCGGGCCTGCATCAGAGAAGAAAGAATGTCTTTCAGTCCTTCCATACACGGGCGGTACATATAAGGTCCCCCGGGCTCATCACACAGATCCAACAGAGAATCCACCTCCTGATCCAGTGCCTCCGCCATATAACGGCAATTTGTCAAAACCCACTGCACCACCGGGTGATCATTCCACTGTTCCTCTGTCTCCACCTGCAGAAGATCCTCCGCTTTTTTCAGCCAGTCCTTCGGAAAAGGCTCGCTCATGGCACTGTCATACACCGCAAGGATCATATCCTCCAGCCCCTGATCGTTTTTATTAAAAAGATCCATAGACGCCAGTTCCATAAAATCCGGCTGTTCCTTTTCATATTCCTCTTCCAGAAGATCTTCCAGCACATCCTTTTTCAACATTTTCAGTTCCGCTTCGTTGCCCTGGCGGTACGCCGGATCCAGGCCGATGCGGTGGAAATAATTTTTGATGACAAAACCACAGAAACTGTGAACAGTACATATATGGGCCTGGGAAACCAGCACTGACTGTCTGGCCAGATATTCATTATCCGGGTGGGCCGCCAGTTCTTCATCGATACGCCTCCGCAGCCGGTCCTTCATCTGCGCCGCTGCCAGATTGGTAAATGTCACCACAACAAACCGGTCAATCCCTACCGGGTTCACCGGGTCTGTCATTCTCTGAAAGATCCGCTCCACTAGCACCGTGGTTTTACCGGATCCTGCTGCCGCCGACACCAGAATATTCTCATTTCTGGCATCAATGATTTCTCTCTGCTCACTCGTCCAATTTGTCTGACCCATCCAGCAACCTCCACACTTCATCTTCTTTTAATTCATCTAATTTACGGACTTCCAGATCATTTTCTCTGCTTCCATCCATGCCGCAGACACCTTTCAGATGGCAGTACATACAGCCATTTTCCTGCTTCATTTCATATGGTATACGCCCACAGGCACCCTCGTAAATTTCTTTGCCATACTGCATCAGTTTCTTTTTCGTATGTTCCATAAGGATCTCAAACTGCTCTGTACTGAGGACCTTGGAATCACTGTAAAAATTCCGGTCCCGCTTGACCCTGACCGGCACCACCTGGGACGACGCCATAGGCGTCAATTCTTCGCCATCCGACAAACTCTCATCCAGAGCTTCCAGTATGTAGGGCTCTTCATTTACATATCCCTGGCACCGCAGTTCCTTCAAGATCCTCTCCCTGCGCTGTTTGTCCGTCTCCGGCTTCCATGGGATCTGCGGCTTTTTCACTGTATAATAAAGCATGGCCGCCGGTTCTGCCTGCTGGCCGCTTTCCTGATCCATGATCTCCATGGCTGCCGCCATATAAGAAAGGAGCTGGATCTGCAGACCGTAGTATACTTTTCCCAGATTTAACTGCTGATCCGAACTTTTGTAATCCACAATCTTGATCAATTGTTTATCCTTTCGGTAACATACATCCACCCGGTCGATCTGCCCGTGCAGCACGATCTCTCTTCCCCCTCCCAGATCCAGATGGGTGCTCTCCATCTTGTCCTTGTCCGGGAATTTCTTCTCTGAAAAATACTGGAAAAATTCTCCCTGCTGCATCTGATGCCAGATGCCTTCCATGGACTGCTGCAGCACCCGTTTCATGCGGGTTACACAGTATTTTGTCCTGTGGTTCTGAAAATATTTACCCTCTTCATACTCCTGGCTTACGGTATCAATGGCTTCTTTTGCCATCTCCCGGATTTCATCCAGTGAAAGAGAATTCCAGTCCTTTTTTTCCTTTTCCATCCGGTGTGAAACATGCTCCAGTGCTTTGTGGAATACATTTCCGTAATCCATGGCATTAACGGCAAATTCCTCCCGTTCCCGCACCCCCAGTCCATACAGGGCAAAGTGCGCAAAGGGACATTTTGCGTACTGCTCAAAGCGGGTTACACTGCCAAACAATTTGTCGGTATACAGCTGCTCCGCCACCGCTTTGGAGATCCGCCCTTTTTCATACTTCGGTGTGCCACGGTCAATCATGGTCTTCCACCACTCACTCTCCTCTCTGGCATAAAAGGCTGCCAGTTCCCAGAACCGGTCATCTTTTTCATAATCCCCCGCTGCCAGTTTTGTCAGAAGATATCCTTTTCCTGTGTCACTTCCCAGGATCTGCCAGGTTTCTGGTTCTTCTTTTTCCTCGTCCCGGACCTTTAATGTTTCAAACAGTCCCAGTATTTTATTTATAAGATACGCCGGCCTGCGGCTGCTTCCGTCATTCCCCAGTTTGCAGTAAGTCAGATACAGTTTTTGTGAGGGTTTTGCCAGCGTCAGATACAGATAATACTGTTCCATGGAAGCGGCTTCCTCCCCCTGAGGTGCCAGTTCCACTCCCATCTGCTCCAGTTTTTCCCGCTCTGTCTGGGACAAAATCCCCGGCGACTGCGCCCCCTTGGGAATCACATCATCCGTGACGCCGATAAAGAACAGCACCTTTACATCTCCCAGACGGCTTCTCTCTCTGTCTCCGATCTTCACCTGGTTTTTCTCCGGCGGAGTAAATCCTACCAGCCCTTCCGACACGCCGGCCTTCAGGATTTCCTCGTACTCGGAAAAAGTCACTGTCTCATCCCCCAGAAGATCTACCATTTCATCCAGCAGTTCCATAAACAGACGATAGATCCGGTGGTATTCTCTGGCAAGCAGTGCCTGTTCCATTTTCTCAAATTCTTCCGCCAGCCCATTTACTCTCTGGTATATGTGATTTTCCACAAGATGACGGTACAAAATCTCCGAAAACTCCCGAACCGTCTTTTTCCCGCCTCTGAGAGCCTGGAAAAATTCCTTTATGCTGGCCACAAACTTGTCCTTGGCCTCATTCACCGCCACCAGATCGCTGTAGCGGAGAGGCGACTTCCACTCCTGAGCATAGGAGCGGTAACCTTTTTTCCCTTTCGCCACCACATAGTTGTCCAGATGATCTGTCTCCTCCGTAGTGAGGGGCGACAAACCACAGCGCAGGAACCGGAAGGTGCTGTCATAGTCCATATTTTTCTTGTACATTCCAAGCAGCGCCAGCACATATTCCGCCAGTGCATTGGCACCCATACTTTTTTTATAGTCCATGAAAAAGGGAATGTTCAGCCTGTGAAATTCCCTGGCAAGAGCCTGCTCATAATCTTTGATCTGGCCTACTACCACCGCAATATCCTCATATTGGTACCCTTCCGTCTCCACCAGACGGTCAATGGTACGGGCGGCAAAGGCTGCCTCATCCTGTCCTCTTTTACAGACTCTTATCTCAATATCTTCCGGTGCTTCTTTCCATGTTTCATAACGGTGGGCAAAAATATTTTTCTCAAGAAAAGCCAGTTCACTTCCTTCTTCCTGGCGAAACGGTGCCTTCTCCTCTCCCCGTCCCAGTGTAACCACCGACTGGATCTCTGTACCTGTTTCCTCCGCCAGTTTTGCCATTTTCTTCATCACCTGCTGGCTCAGGGAAAAAACACCTCTCCGTCTGCCGGTACGGTCAGTTGTCACCGTCACATACATCTGGGATCCGGCCTTCATCAGCACTTTCAAAAGATCATACTGGGTCGGTGTAAATCCGGTAAATCCATCAAATATGATCACACTGTTTCTTAAGATCTCTGACTGGTCTGCAACATCGATCAATAACTCTAAGACTTCTTCTGCCGTTACAAAACGTCCCTCTAAGAAATCCAAAAAACCCTGATACATCGTCAGCACATCTTTTAATTTATAAGAAAAACTTCCCTCAGGAAGTCTTTCTGCTGCCTCCGCTAACTGCATAGGCATTATGTTATATTGTGCTAATTCAGAAATCAGGGATTTTACTTCGTCAATATAGCCCATTTTTGTCATATTCTTCTTAAGTACCGTAAGCTCGTCCGCTTTTTCCTGTGCAATGCGTCTTAAGATCAGATTCTTTCCGGTTTCTTCTAAGACCTGATAACAGAAACTTCCTAATTCATCGAACACTCTGTATGCAAGCCGTTTAAAACTTAAGATATCAATATTCATAATACTGTGATGCATCTGCATATCTACCAGTTCCCGCTGCGTCTGCATCGTAAACTGTTCCGGCACGATGATCAGAAAATTCTTCTTTGGATCCTGATTCGATAATTCCACAATTTTCTGATGGATATAATAGGTTTTCCCACTGCCGGAATTACCCAGAATAAACTGTAATGCCATATATTTCCCCTTTTTACCAAACTGACTTTTACTTTATCATTTCCTGCTTTTTTGCACCATCTTATCATACTCTTCTAGTGGAACAGGTTTCGAATAATAATATCCCTGTGCGTAATCGCAGCCAATCTCCTGTAAAAGTTCCACATGTTCTTTCGTTTCCACACCTTCTGCGATCACCGGGATCATAAGATCCTGTGCAAGTTGTACCATATGTTTGACGATCGTCTTTCCCCGTCCGCCTTCATCTAAGCCACGTAAAAATTCCATGTCTAATTTCAATACATCGACCGGTGCCTGCTTCATCATGTTAAAAGAGGAATATCCGCTGCCAAAATCATCGATCAATATTGTCATACCGACTTTCTGTAGCTGCTCTAATGTCGAATAGATCACATCTTCATCTGCTGTATAAGCACTTTCCGTTACTTCAAGTTCTAAATACTTTGACGCTAAATTATATTCTTTTAACAGTTCCGTAAAATGTTCATACAGGTTGTCCCTGTAAAAATCAATCCTCGATGCATTCACAGAGATCGGTAATACACGTTTGCTCTCTTTTACACAATTTTCTAAATATTCGGCAACATTTTTCCAGATATACTGATCCATGCTGCTGATAAATCCATTTTTTTCAAAATAAGGAATAAAATCATTCGGGCTGACAAATCCCTTTCCAGGATGCTGCCAGCGTACTAAAGCCTCTCCGCCAACGATCGCACCGGATGCAATATCATACTTCGGCTGCACATAGATCTTAAACTGCTCCTGATCTAATGCCTCCTGCATTTCATTTTTGATCTCCTGCTCATGGATCATGCTATGCATCATCTTACTGTCGTAATAAGCATAGGATTCCATGTATTTTCCCTTGATGCTCGACAATGCCATAGAAGCCTTGTCACACATCAAATCTACCGATTCCTTTTTATCAATGATCACATAGATCCCGGCAGATATCCTTACCTCATAATCTAAATGCATCTCATCGATCATACGCTTGATCCGGCGGAAGGCCTTCTGCATATCAAGCCGCTCTAATGGGATACAGGCGATAAACTGGTCTGCACCTACTCGTCCTGCAACCCGCCGTCGCACTGTTCCCCGTGCTGCTGGAAGCCCTGGAAACGGTGTTCGGCAA
>OLSP01000468.1_pt1 | contig 40469 bp, 29 predicted proteins | sample 1672941 | NCBI WGS metagenome assembly OLSP01 (sample SAMEA3136739, study PRJEB25190) | human gut metagenome | reverse complement strand
TCCCTTGAGCTATACCCTACCGATGAAGCCCTTTGGAACTGGAAAGATGAAGGTAAATGTTTTGTGCTACAAGCAAAACCGGCTTATCTGTGTTTTCTTGCCATGTCCTCAACTTCATTTGTATGCTACCGAAATTACTTCTCGTAACCGTCTTTTTAACTTCACATAGAAATTCATAGCCTCTGATACACAACATCCAGTCAAATTCCGGAATCGGACTTGCTTTTACATAAACATTGCTTCGACCTACTATTTCAACAAGTTTATTTTCAACTTCATGAATCAGTTCTTTTTCCATTTTCAGTAGCATCTTTTGTTCACTAATAAACCCTGTTCACAAACAATGAACATACAAATATAGTGAACACATCGCATACCTACAAATAAATGAGTAAAAAGAAAGAGTATGAATCAGAACCGGTAAATCAACTCCCACCCCAGAATATGCCTGTCCAAATCACTCTCGTGCTGATAGCAATAGAAAACATCTGCCGACCAAGAGGACGACAGTTTAGCTTCCACCCCGCCGCGGGCACGGAAGCGGGAGGCACGAAACCATTCATCTTTGCCCAGACCGTGATATTGCTCTAAAGAGATATACGGTGACCATGTAGTTACCTTATAAGCAGCTTTCAGGCGGGTGCGGAGACGGAATTCATCCGCTCCGCGTCCGTCGAAAGTATGCTGAAAACGTTCGCGCAGGGTGAACGTCCATTGTCGTTTTTTGAGAGTGAAAGAGACACCTGCATGATAACGGTGCCGGGATTTCCAACCGTCTTCACCACGGTTGCGGTAGTGATATTCGTAACCACCCTCAGCTTTTAGAAACGGAAGAAGAAGAACGGAAGTACCTACGCCGAAGCCCCAACGGTCTATCTCATCCAGTGCGTCACGGGTACGCATCTCGACATCTCCGTAAAGTTCCACTTTAGAGGATACATCGTGCCGGGCTTTCATCTTGTTCCAGGTCACGAAATCGCTGTCCTGTGCCTGCAAAGGAGGCAGACAGAAGACAAACAGTCCTACACATAAAATGACAAATCCCCGTAATACAGAATATTTCTTTAGCATATTATCCTTAAAGGTTTACTTCAACTTATTTTCTTAGAAGATGCAAAGCTAAAGAAAGATTCTGTAATAAATCTGTAATACTCCTGTAATATCAAGAAATCACTTGATTTTATCGTATTGCTGTTCGGCCTTGATTTCCGTATACTTAGGTGCGTCAATCATTTCCACCAATGCCCTCAGCACCGGGCCTTCTCCCATCGGATCATTCTTCCACTGAGGACGATTATAATAGAATGACAAAGCGGGCATTATGCCCGTACCTGCACAGATAGCCGTTACATCACCCTCCGGAGTAATCTTGGTGAACATGCCTTTCAACCCTTCCCATGCCACATAGATATAGTCGGGATGCAGCCACCCTTGTTTCACCCCTCTGGCAATGCCGAAGACGAACATGGCGGTTCCCGTGATTTCTTCATAGGAATCTTCCTTATCCAGAAGCTGATGCCACAATCCGTTCGCACCCTGATAACGAATCAGTCCGTCCGCCTGCATACGGAAGTTCCGGATGACATCTTCACGCATCGGATGGTCGGCGGGCATTCGTGCCAGCAAATCGGCAGTAGCCATGAAAACCCATCCGTTTGCCCTGGACCAATGGGCAACGCCATGCGCTTTGTTATCCGTGTGATAGCAATGATAGTACAATCCTTTTTCGGGACACCACAGGTAGCGGGTATAGTTCAATATTTGATTAGCTGCATCGTCAAAGTATTTAGCATCACCTGTCGCCTCTCCCATCCTGACCAGAAAAGAAAGGGCCATAAAGGCATCATCGGCCCAAATGGTATTGACATGCGGCCATAACCGGGCAATAGTGCCATCGGCAAGACGAGGTTCGGACACCATCAGGTGATGATCAGTCTGGTCGATATACTTCTGGAAAGCCTGTTCCGGATGACGGCGGTTGAGCACAATCAGACTGGCGCCCATAGGACCATTATCATCCAGACGTTTATTCCGGTAAATCATGTGCCAATTCACATGGTTCACGGCTCTCCAACCTTCCTGCTCCAATGTTTGGTCATACAGGCGATGGAAGTAGTCCTGGTTTGCATCGTCGAAAATGAAATTCATATTCTTCAGAACATAGTTCTCGTACTTCGAAGTACCTAATTTATCTCCCAACTCCATCAGGGCTATGTTAGTGACTCCATTTGTGTAATGCCAATCCAAGTATTTACTTTGTACTTTCACATTCTTATTTAAAGGTACGTTTTTGAGCGATGTGTAGGTCTTGCCACTTTTCTTATCTACAAAATCATAGGTTGTTGACTTCAGAATGCGGTCGGCAATCATCACAGCAGTTTCTCTGGCTTTCTCATTGGTCTGCGCAATCAATGAAGTGCTGCACAGCAGGGCGAATGAGAAGATCAAATAAGTATATATCTTTTTCATTTGTTTATCAGGAATATGTAGTTTTCAATATTAGTATATCCGTTGGAAGCTATCTTCATAGCGTCGGACGGATCATTTTTATCAAGTCCGTATGTATCTTCAAAGTCATCGGGCATACCATCATTATCCGTATCCAATGGTTTGGTCCCCGACTTTATTTTACCGGGGCCTTGCGTAGGCAGGTCCATCTCTGTGAGAATAATTCCTCCCTTCTTACCCAATGAAGTTAATTCTTCAACAAGATAGCTATCTACCTGATCACGGACGGGTAATGAAGCTCCGCCATGCTGCACGATCCATTCGTAAGCATCCCGGGCAGTCATCAAACCTTCGACAGTAGGATGCACATCTGACGGTTTATCCAGAAAAGTAGGAGTTATCACAACTTCAGTACCAGACTCTTGTTTCCGTTTCGTGCAATCTTCACGGGTCAGTTCGCGACCATTCAACACTCCATCCTTATTTTCATCATAATAGTTGCCGGATAAATGGGCACGGAAATGTTCGTTATAGCGTGTGAAGGGAGCGGTGGCTCCCAGCGTTTTCCCATCATAATTTAAAGTAGCACCCACTATGAAATAGTTATTCCGGATATCGGCTTCGGAAGTCTGTTCCGTATCACCCATGATATAAGCACCGCCATTACCCCAGTTGTAAACGACGTTGTTTACAAACTGATTCAGGCCTTTCACTTTCGGATTACGGGTTTTGTTGTCGATATACAGGTTACGGTATAAAGTCACTCCATTTTCAGCCGTAGTCTGGATAAGTCCACCGCAAGAATGTGGTTGCAGGCCTTGCCCTATAAAGGAGTTCTGGATAGTTATATTCCGGGGCTGATCGCCCGGTTTCTTCGGATCTCCATTGATGGAAAAACATTCATCACGTCCCCAGGTGACCGACATGTGATCAAAAATCATATTCGCTCCGTAAGCGACACCGGCGGCATCTTTACCGTCTTTCCCGTTCACTCCCATCCGTATGCGCAGATAGCGGCAAATGACATTGTCGGCCCCGGAAAAAGAAACATGATTTCCATAAACGACAATTCCGTCACCGGGAGCCGTTTGTGCAGCAATAGTCAGATTCTTGGAAAAAGCAAGCGGGGATTGCAGGCGAATGATTCCCGCAACATCAAAAACAACGATTCTTCCGGGTTTACTCACCGCATCACGCAAAGAGCCTTTTCCAGAGTCAGCAAGCGTAGTGACGTGATAGACCTCGCCATGTCTTCCGCCTACCGCATTGCGTCCGTACCCTTCTGCTCCCGGAAAAGCAAGTACTGCTCCATAATCAGGGAAAGGAACAGACGGACCGGAAACCTCCTCTTTTTCATCACAGGCCAACAGAACCCATGCCAGAAGAAGTATTCCAATTGTAGCATATCTCATTATTCTAATCTCCTATTTTTAATCTTTCTGTTTTTTATCAATAAGTTAGTATTCGGAAACCGTTATCCAGCGCGGGTCACCATATTCCTGGGTATAAACCGTGGACCCGGTATTGATAATCGTAAAGTCACCATCCTTAGCATTCCTGAAAAATGAAGAATCCGACATACCCAGATCTATCAACGTCAGTCCAGTATCGGCTGCCTGCTCAAAGTCTGTGGTACAATAATTGTTCTTTCCCGTCAGATTGACTTGTCCCGGAACCAGAGCCTTTCCTGCACTATATCCAAAAACACAGGCATTAACAGATAGTGGCAATGCAACAGACAGTTTAGAGAAATTGCCAATTGCCGTATACGACGACTTGCTTGTAGCCCAATTATAGAATGTACAATTTGAGATAGACACCTTAGCGTTAGCCGAAATCGGCACATCGGCGGTAAGCACTCCAAAGACACCCGGTGAGATATAAAATTCATAGAAGGTGGAGTTCGTTACAGAAACATCATTCCAGACATTGGAACCTTTATTGATGGCATGTATGAATCCGAACTGTTTCGTTACATATTTGGTGTCATTGATTCCGGTAACCAGACAATTATCAATCCGGATATGGTTGATGGTCGTCATTCCTTCGCTGGCATCGCTCATCATCAGAACGGTAGAAGGCAAGACAATATCGGAGTTACGGATTTCAAAACGGTCTATCGTGATATCAGTTCCGGCATCGTGCTTGCCGATATTCAACAAGCGTGTTTTGCTACCGCCACTTCCTCCGGATACGATTGGTTCTTTGACATTCACATTCTCAACAATAAAATAGTTGATTTCAGGAATATTATTCACTTCCGGTTTAATGATGAAGCCACCTTTACGTATATAGAGCGTAGGGCGATCTCCGGGATTAGCCAGGAATGCAATGCTTTTCGTCAGTTTGATGTCACCGGTGCTACTTTCGGGAAGTCCGTCTGCCGACAGATAATAATCAACCCCGTTTTTCAATTGAAAGATCAAACTTGATTGGCTGTCATCATCCATTCCCTCTTTTATTTTTGACAGTAAGTCAACGCCGTCTGTCACCAGAACGGCACCGGAAGGCATACCGGCTGTTGTAAATTTCTGCCGGTTGTACTTTTCCGCACCTTCGGGAGCTTTGCTATTGGTTAATGCAACATAGTAGGATGTACGGGGAGCCAATCCTGAAATTACATACTTGCCTGAAGCTATTTCCGATCCGGACAAGTCAAAATGCTTTTCATCCGTTCCATTTTCCTGTTGCCAGATGGAAACACCGTCCACAGGATTCTGGTCAGAGACTCTCCATTCTATCACAGCCGAATTCTCCGTTATCTGGTGTTCATCCAATGCATAAAGTACCTTGGGTATGATACGTGTCAAAGTGGTGATAAGAGAAGAATATTCCGTCCAGTTTGAAATGATATCCAGACTCTCATTATTCGCTCTTACACGGGCATAATAACCTGTTTCATAACGCAAACCTGCAAAAGTGCATTTACCGTTGTTTACGGTCTGCGTTGCAGCGGGTTCCGACTGGAAAGTTTGGTCACGCGAAAGCTCCACCGTATAAGAGGTCGCTTCTCCGGATGTTCTCCAGGCAAGGGTAATCGAATTCCCTTCCGCAAAACAGGAGGAGGCTATGAAGGAAGGTCTGAACAGGCGGGGCAGCTCTTCCGCCTCATCCTTGCATGAAGTAATATTCAATAGACAAAATGCCAATACAGGTATCAAATATATCAATAACTTTTTCATACTCTCTTTTTTAATATCCATAATAATTCTTCAACAGTCCCTGATGGCTTGACAATGCATCGGGAGGTATAGGTACCAGATAGCGGACCGGATCGGTTTCCGGATTCACAGTTGCGGCATTCGATTCATTGATATAGCCGTAAAAGGAAAATAAGACAGCAGGGGCAGGAACCCATTGACGCGGATTCGAGGTATTCTTGACCTGCGTGCAATATTGATTACACATATTGATAAGTGTATATCCCGTAGGTGCCTTTAAAGGATAGGATTCAAAAGCCTCATCATAAGAGTTCTTGCCTCCTTCTTTATACCAGTCTATGGTTTGCGATACACATACGGCAGCCGGATTCACGGCATCGACCATTTTGTAATAAGCAACTGCCGGATAAGATTCAAAACGTTCATCATAAGTCGGTTCCTCAAATGCAGTGGTCGTATTCTCATATTGCTTGGTACGGGCAACTTTTCCTAACGTAATCCAATCAAAATACAAGTTATAGAGGGTCTTTCCATACAGATTCCAACGCGCCAGATCATATCTTCTATGCTTTTCACCCCCAAACTCCCATGCGCGCTCTTTAACGATTGCATCAAAGAAATCTTCTTTTGAAGTAAGTTTATCGACATAGGCATCTACCATTTCCGGCTGATCTTCCGCCGCGAAAGCACGGTTGCGGACTTTCTTCAGAGCCTCTTTGGCTTGGGGTGTAGGGCCGTTATGATTCTCATTGGCAGCTTCGGCATACATCAGTAGCACGTCTGCATACCGCATATAAGTGTAATTGATTCCGGTACCTTTATTGGAAGTACTGCCCAGAGGAGTTGCCATAAACAGGCGGTTCCATTTTCCGCAATAAACTGTAAGGGCGGCTATCGGTTTCTGAACTATATTAGTCATTCCTGAATTTTCATAGCGGAACATCTCGCACGTAAGGTCGCGGCGCAAGTCCTTATTATCAAACGACAGCATATAGGTAAGCGCCAGTTTGGAACCTCCCGAAGAATATCCATGCGGAGCATTAGATGCATTCTGTCCCTCTGAATTCTTTTGCGAAACGATGTATGTCCCCCAGGAATATCCCAACTCTCCGGAGCCTCCTACCTTTGCCGGTACATCGAAAATATTATCATCATTCACCGGAACAATCCAACTACATTCGTCCACCCAAACCTGACGGAATGAGCGATTCAGCGAGTGTTTGCCTTCATTAATCACTTTACCTGCATATTTCTCAGCTATCTCATAGTATTTCTGCCAGTCATCATTGCGCTGCATTGAACCGATAGCGGCAGGGTTCGAGTAATCCGGACGCAGAGTCCATCCTCCTCTATACAATGCCATACGGGCAATCAATCCCTGGCAAAACTCTCTTGATGCCGCTTCCACTCCCCTGTCCGATTCTTCCGCATACCACATGACCGGTTCAACTTCAATCAGGTCATTGATCATATCTGTCAATATGATGTCACGGTCAGTTGCACCGATAAACAGTTCATCCTTGTTTCCTGCCGGTTTCCGCCTGTAAGGAACGTCTCCCCAGTTTCTCACCAACTCCAGATAGTACATGGCACGCAGAACTTTCGCCTCACCATAATAATGCATTAACCGCGAAGGCTTCGTTTTATCAGCAGCCTCAAACAGAGGACTTTGTTCAATACCTTCTATCACGTCATTCGTCCTGTTCACTCCATCATACATCCCTGTCCAGATGCTGCCGTACGAACTGATGTCACCTGCACTCGGTTCGAAAGCACTCTCTTTCAAATTGGACGACGTAGTAACCGTAGTAAACTCCACATCCGTATTAAACAGCATTTTCTGGGCCAGGTTGCCTACCCATCCCTTACCACTAACCATCGGTACGTACATGCCATTGACGGCAGTTGCAATCTCCGATTCACTGGTAAATATATAATCTTTATCAAAAGTGGAAGGCGAATTTACATTCAGGTAATCTTCACAAGATGTAAGTATCATCAATATGATAACTGGAATATAAAATTTTCTCATGGTTCAATTCTATAGTATTAAAAATTCAAATTCATTCCAAGCGTATAAACACGACTGCGAGGAGTCACATTATTATCTATACCCGGCGTCAAACCTTTCTGTATATTCACTTCCGGATCATATCCGCTATATCCCGTCAAAGTGAACAGGTTACTACCGGAGAAGTACAGACGCAGACTCTTGACTCCCAGGCGGCTCAACCAGCGTTGCGGAAATGTATATCCTACAGTCAGCGTACTCAGACGCAGGAATGAACCGTCTTCAATCAAATCGCTCATTGTGATACCCTGTGTAACGGACATCCAGGAATAAGTGGCGGCATTCTGATTTAATGCGGCCAATGCAGCCGGATCACTGGAGACATTGACACCGGCATCATCCACATAGCGGAAACGGCGTGCCAAATTCATATTGGTAGACAGATTGGAATAGTTGCGACGAACAGCCGAATTCAAATAAAGTTTATTGACGTTGAATACATCAAAATCGCACATATAATTAAAGAACGCGGTAAAATCCAAATTCTTCCAACTGCCGGAAAGGCCAAAACCACCTGTTACCTTCGGATTCGTATTTCCAATGACCGTCATATCTTCTTCCGTTATCAGATCTGAGTCGGAATCAGACAGTTTCTTGAACTTCATTGCTCCCGGTTTAAAGCTAAAGTTACCTGAGCTGAATGAAGAATTATCCGGAACTCCCGGTTTCAAAGTCCACTTCTTCGTCGTTTCATCAAAATTAAAATCGTCAACCGTATAAAAACCATCATTCACAAAACCATAGATGAGTCCCATACTTTTGCCCACTTCCATTTTATAATTGTAAGTTCCATACCAATTGGACAAGGAAGCTTTTGTTTTCCACTCCGTCTCACCGGAAGAAAGTTTATCGACTTTGTTCTTATTAAAGGCCACATTGAAACTGGCAGACAGATTAAAGTTCTTTGTCTGGACGATTTTACCGTTCAATGAAAGCTCAACTCCTCTATTGGAAGTCCGGCCTACATTTGTCATCTGTCGCGAGTAACCTGATGAATTAGGAATGATTGACGGCACCAGCAAATCTTTAGTTGTATTCCAGTATACATCGACTGTACCGGTTAAACGGTTTTTGAAGATACCGAAATCCAAACCGAGATTTCGTGTAACGGTAGTCTCCCATCTCAAATCCGGATCATACAAATAAGTCTGGTCGGCAAACTGATAGTAATTATATTCTTCATTATTGAAACCGGGAGCACTTGATCCGCTATACACACGATAGATGTTATGCCACAAATCATCACTGATACGGTTGTTACCAGCCAACCCGTAACTTGCTCTCAGTTTCAGTTCTGAAATAAACTTGACCGATTTCATCCATTTCTCTTTGGAAAGTCTCCAAGCTATGGAACCGGCAGGAAACACGCCCCATTGCTTACCGGGTGCAAACTTCGTCGAACCGTCTGCACGAAATGTAAAAGTGGCATAATAACGGCTTTTGTAATCGTACAAGCCACGGCCAAAGAAAGAGGCTGTTCTGTCCGGAGCAGCTTTATAGCTGGTGCTCTGGTGTGGAGTGCCCAGTGCAAAGTTTTCAAGAGCCGCTTCTGCCGTAATGGAAACCGGGAAATAACGTGCACTCATAAAAGTATTGTTATTCTGCGAATGGTTTATTTCCTGTCCAAGCATCAGGTTTACATTATGAATTTTACGGAACAAATTGCGATAGGTCAGCGTATTTGCCAGTCGGTACGACTCTTTATGTGTTTTAGTACGCTTAGCCGAAGGCATATTATTCATTCCCGCAGCAGACGCTGTGCTGGATAAAGCTCCATAAAACTGATCATCATTCGAATCCGTTGTGCTGATGCCATATTCGGAGCGGAATTGCATTCCTTTAAACATATCCCACACCAAAGCTGCTTTGAGGCTGATTGCAGTTTCTTCCCTTTTTCTATAGTTCTGCTTATTTTCCTCCAACGGGGTATATCTCTGATTTAAGGAATTACCATCTTCATCCAGATTTTCATCATCATCATCCGGATCAAGGGATGCGCCGGAAGTCAGTCCGTTTGTGGGACGGAAACGAAGAGCCGTGACAATGTTGGTTCCCGATGTACCTGCTCCGTCAATGGTACGGGTGCGATATGTAGCATTCGTCTCCAGTTTCAGGTTCCTGAACAGTTCATGGTTCAGCTTCAGAATAATATTGTTACGTGACAGACCGGAACCTATCAGCTGTCCTTCATCTTTATTACGGTTATAACTTAGATTAAATTTCGTCTTTTCACTACCGCCGCTGATAGTCAGATTATAGTATTGTGAAATCGGATTGCCTCCCAGCACTTCATCCTGCCAGTCGGTAGAGTCCGTATATTTGTATAAGTCAATATCGTCATAATAGCCAAAATTCTTAATAAAAGTATCAGCCGATCCTTTACGTATCATCTGGTACTCGTACTCCGCCATCACAAATTCATAGTTGTTCATTACCGGTAACTTCCCTGCCAGTGTACGTGTCTGTACATAGCTATTGAATTGAACCGAGGTCTTACCCATCTTCGGGTTCTTCGTGGTGACAATGACTACGCCATTCGCACCTCTGGCACCGTAAACAGCAGTCATAGAAGCCTCTTTCAAAACATCAATAGACTCGATGTCCGTAGGCGGAATACCACTCAAATCGTCAACCGGAAAGCCGTCGACCAGGAACAACGGTGAATTGTCCTGAGTGATTGATCCTCCACCACGTACACGAATACTGATTTCAGCATCCAATGCACCATCTGTTGTGGTGATCTGTACACCTGCCATCTTTCCCGCCAAGGCATCGGCCACAGAGGCAGAGGCAACTTTAGAGATAGATTCCGAGGAAACAGACGCAATAGATCCCGTCACATCACTACGGCGAATATTGCCATATCCCAAGACTACAACCTCATCCAATAATTCGCTGTTTTCTTTTAATGTAATTTTTGCCAGTTCCTTACTGCCGGACTTTAGTTCAATAGTCTGGTAACCGATATAGGAAATTAAGATAGTAGCACCATCAGGAACATCGTTCAACGTGTAATTTCCATCAAGATTAGTGGTTACACCATTAGTAGTGCCTTTCACCATTACAGTAGCACCGATTACCGATTCACCGGTTTCATCTACCACTGTTCCCTTTATTGTTCTTGTTTTCGACTTCGGGACATCATTCCCGATTTTTTGTTTGCCTACAGATATTGTATTATTATCCCTATTGAAAAACAAATTGGTTTGCTCCGTAATCTTGTCCAGAACAGTCTGCAGGGGACTATTCTTTACTTTGACAGATATGCGCGGAGCAGTGTTCACAACATTTTGATCATAAAAGAATTTCAAGCCTGTCTGCTTGCCCAACTGAACAAAAACATTCTCTACAGTTTCATTCTGAACGTTCAACGTTACAGTTTTTTCCTTCTGAGCTTGCGCCTGATCAGGCATCAATGACAAGCATACGAATAGTAAAAAAGCTAAAAACGAATGTATATTTCTACTTTTCCTTTTGGAATTAGGAAGATTATTCATTTATTTGTGCGTTTTAGTAATTGATAAAATTAATTAGAACAAAGGAGTAATTCGCGATACATGATTCACGCGGGTCGAAACGAATGAATACCTGTTCGCATTACGAGATAGGGGCTTCTCTGTGAGACAGCTCCTATTTTTCTTAGAGGAGACGCTAAGTGGGTGCTTTCATATTCTATATTCTCTTTTAATTAAAGGTTAAACATATTAATACTCACATATATTATAACACACATCCGTTTACCAGCCGGACGTATATCCATGCTTTTCTGCTACTTGAATAAGAAGATATGATTTCCTTCTTTTCTATACCGGATGCCACTGGTATATTCCATTGATTGGAGTACCGCCTCCAAACTTTTATTTTCATGTTCTCCGGAAATCAGGTTGTTGAACTCCTGTCCTTCCGCAAACATAATGCGACAATTATACATGCGTTCAAGCTCTTTAGCCACATCGCGCACCGGAGTGCTGCTAAAACGTAATCCACCTTTGCGCCATACGGCAACATCACGTTCTTCGCGCCGTTTGCTGTATTCACCGGAAAGTGTATTGATCGACACTTGTTCCTTAGCCTGCAAACGCATCATCGCTTCAGGCAGATCCACCTGTACTTTGCCACTTTCCACATCTACAGAAACAACTTCATCCGAAGAATAAGCTTTCACATCAAAGCAAGTTCCCAGAACCCTTACATCAAAACGGGCGGTCCTGACAATAAAAGGTTGCTTTTCGTTTCGTTGAACCTGAAAATAAGCTTCGCCTTCCAGTTCTATCTGCCGTTCATCTTCTACAAAACTGTTCGGATAGCGAACACGGGAACAGGAATTTAAGATCAGCTGTGTTCCATCCGGTAACCGGATTTGTCTGGATTCACCATAAGAGGTAGAGGCTTCCAAATAAGAAATCTGCCGTTTATCCATATAACCCAGTAGATTGATTCCCCCGAAAATGAGCAGTACAACAGCAGAAGCACTTGCCACCGTCAGGACTATCCGCCGAAACCAAGTGCGTTTCTTATGTTCGATGCGTTTCAGTAACCGACTGGCTTCTTCCTTATATTTTTCACGTTCCATGCCGGTGGTGAGCTCTTCCATAGCGGCTTCTTTCCAGACATCTGTTGCCAATTCGTCCAGCATTGGGGCATGAATATCATCTTTCAGTCGGGATAATAATCCACGGGCCTCTTCCTGGGTGTACATATCATCCAGATAACGGCGCATTATAGATTTGTCTGTTACATCATTCTTCATTGTGCGGGCTCTTTTAGTATAAAGGTCATGAAAACTTTTCCTTTACATAGAGTAATACACAGTAAAGGAAAACATCTGGGGTGTGATTAACATTTATTATGTATTAAGGCAAATCAGCAGCAATAGCAAATCCACATATTCACTGCCTGAATACTTAATGAGATAGGTACGAATCAACTTAAGGGAGGTAGATATATGCTCCTGAACGGTGTTGACGGAGATGCCCAACTTATCTGCAATCTCTTTATGAGAGAGCTGGGCTTCACGACTCATCTCAAAAATCTCACGCTGGCGGGGAGTCAGCTGCTGCAAGGCATGGGAAATGAGGGATTTCAAATCATTCAGCATTACTTCACGTTTGGTATCTTCCGTGTAGTCCAATGCCTGTGAAAGAATACTCTCCTTTAGTTTTTCCTCATTAGCAGCATTGCGCAACTGGTTCAGTATCCGGTTGCGCATAATGGTGTAGAGATAGGAAGAAAAGGAAGCATCGGGATTAATGAAACGGCGGCTTTGCCAAACTACAGTGAAAGCATCCTGAAAAACATCTTCTGCATACTCCCGCGATTTAAGGAAACGCATTGCAAAGTATATCAGACGGTTTTTATAAGTGGCATACAATTCACAAAAGGCGTCCTCATCCCCCTCTATCAAGCGGAGAATGAGTGAACGTTCTTCTGAGAAATTATCTGCACACATATAGCAATCTTTAGCTTTTTCGGGAAACAAAAGTTTAATAGATGCTGCAAACGTATGTAAAATCCGGGAAATAAAAAAGGGAAAAGATAAAATAAGAAGAAAGCATAGCTTACTTATTCTATCAATTTATTCCCGTGAAATTCGTTTCAGGTGTTCTTCTATCTTTTGAAAAAATGATGCCAGATGCGAACCATCTACAAAGGCATGATTTACATAAATGGATAAAGGAAATACCAGACGCCCCTCGCGGGTTACCGCTTTACCGGAAGTCATCAAAGGGTAACTGCAACCATTGCCGGCTTCGGCCAGCGTATAGGTGGTGGCAGTGAAATACATTTTGGGGACAGCGCTTAAATGCACTACATCATAATCTCCCTGTTTTGCCAACTCCTCTTCGGCACCATAAGGATTGCCATCTTCGGGGATATTGGTTATCAACTCATACGCTTCGGCATAAAAGCGTTTGAAATCTTCGTGGTAAGGAATCCGAACCGTATAAAAGGTCTTTCCGGGAACAGCTATCGGAGAAATGATATCCACTTCATCATGAAAAATAACTTGTCCGTTCTTGTCGGTACGATAACGGAGTTCCGGAACTTCATTCGCTGAACGTACTACAGCATACAGATAATAGAGAAAAAAGGAATGGCCCGAGGCTCTCGCTGCGGCACTGGCTTCGGTACAATCAATCTCTGTGGTAATGGAATACCAGGAATTTACAAAGCCCCGGAAGAAATTGTAATTATCCCGGCGCTCCCATGTCTCGATGTCTACAATATGTCTCATAAAGTTATTGATTAATGAAAAATGCCCGGTCGCATGATATCAGCCGGGCATTCGTTCGTTTATTTTCCTTTCTTATAGTTTTCCAATCCTGTTTGCAAGAACTCGATATACTTAGGAATGTCCTCGTCATACGAATAAGATTTATTCAAAGGGCGACCTTCATTATCTATCAGCACATAGAAGGGCTGTGCATTGGCACCGAATTTAACGCGTTGGAGATAACTCCACTTATCGCCTACTGTACGCAATGTACGTTCCCGGCCGTTTTCTGTCACTTTAACAGGTGAGGTCAATGGGGTTTTATTATCTACATAAAGTGTAATAAGTACGTAGTCGTTGTTGATAATGTCACTTACCTTGGAGTCTGTCCATACGGCAAGCTCCATCTTACGGCAGTTTACACAACCATACCCGGTGAAGTCGAGCATTACAGGTTTGCCATGCTGACGGGCATATTCCATACCCAGATCGTAATCATCGAACTTGGCATGCACTTCATTATTATAGAGATTGAAGTCCTGAGTCTGCATAGGCGGTGCAAAAGCACTGACCGCCTTCAACGGAGCCCCCCACAAACCGGGAACCATATATACGGCAAATGCCAGTGAGAAAAGTGCCATAAAGAAGCGGCCCACTCCCACTTTCGTATCATCATCATCATGCGGGAACTTGATCTTGCCCAACAGGTAGAAGCCCAGTAAAGCAAACAGAACAATCCACAATGCCAGGAACGTTTCACGGTCGAGAATGCGCCAGCCATAAGCCAGGTCGGCTACAGAGAGGAACTTCAGAGCGAAAGCCAGTTCCAGGAAACCGAGGGTAACCTTTATGACATTCATCCAACCGCCTGATTTCGGCATAGACTTCAGCCAGGACGGGAACAGGGCGAACAGTGTGAACGGCAATGCCAAAGCAATAGCAAAACCAAGCATACCGATAGCCGGAGCTACCACGCTACCCGTTGTAGATACCTGTACCAGCAAGAAACCGATAATAGGACCTGTACAAGAGAAAGATACCAGTGAAAGCGTGAATGCCATCAGGAAGATACTGAGCAAACCGCTTGTTGCTTCCGCTTTACTATCTACTGCATTGCTCCATTTAGAGGGCAGCGTCAGTTCGAAAGCACCGAAGAAGGAAGCTGCAAACACAACCAGCATCAAACAGAAAAGGATATTGAACACAGCATTCGTGGAAAGTGCGTTCAGCGCACTGGCACCGAAGATCAACGTAATGGCCAAACCTAAAGTTACGTAAATCACCACGATAGAAGCGCCATACGTCCAGGCATCTCGAATACCTTTCTTTTTATCTTTGGAACGTTTCAGGAAGAAACTTACAGTCATAGGGATAATAGGCCACACACAAGGTGTGAACAATGCCAGCAGTCCACCGAGGAATCCGGTGATAAAGATATAAATCCATGACATGTCGTCCTGTGAAGTGGTTTCACCATAAGATTGCAGATCATTGATAACAGGTTTCCACAAGTCAATGTTGCCTGCCACATTTATATCCGTCGAACCATCTGCACCACCTATGATGCCGATAGAAGCTGTATCCGCAGGTGTTTCAGTTTGAGAAGCAGGCTGAGTTTCCGGTTTCGTGTCCTCTGCCGGAGCTGTTACCTTTTCAGCTGGAGTTGCGGCGGCTGCACCTTTAGCGGCTTCCGCTTTACCTGAAAAATTAAATTCTACCTGCGTAGGAGGCAAGCAGTTTTCATCGTTACAAGCACCGAATTCCAGAAAACCTTCAATCTTATAATCTCCTCCTGTGAGCTTCAGCTTCTGAACAAATTGTGCCGTAGACTCAAAATAGCGCACGTTCATCTCGAACAACTTATCATAAGAAGCTATTTCTTTTCCTTTCGGCTGCAACTTTCCTACAACTGTAGCACCGGATATCTTCTCTACATTGAAGGTAGCCGAGATAGGACCACCGTCACCCAGGTCGGTAGAATATACATGCCAACCCTTGTCGATAGTAGCGGTAAATACAATTTCCGCCTCTCCCGCTGCAAGCGTCTTCAGTTCCGACTTAAACTTGACGGGCTCCTGTATCTGCGCTTGTGCCACGACAGCAATCAGCAACAGACAAATGGATAGTATTTTTCTCATCCTTATAATCTATAATTTATTATTAAATCTCGTAGTCAACACAAGCGCGATTCTCCTTTACATCAGCAATCAGCTTGCCTGCTGCCACATGCTCGGGATGAGTAGCATAAAATTTCACGTCGTCCAGCGTATCAAATTCGCTGTAGAGGGCAATGCTCCAAGTTTCGCCGGGATTCATATTGAGTCCAACTTCTATCTTACGTATAACAGAGATTTTAGCTGGTAAAGCCTCGATAGCGGCCTTGAATTCTTTCATTGCTGTCAGCTTTTTGTCAGCCGGAGCTTCGTCTTTTAATTTAAATAATACAATGTGTTTGACCATAACTTTGCAATTTTAATGATTTATCTATATATTTGTCAACCGAAGCGATTAATATTAACCGCAAAAATACTCGTTTTGTTTTAAATATACACTTAAACGGATGTTAATAATAGGAATTGCAGGCGGAACTGGCTCGGGAAAAACCACCGTCGTACGTAAAATCATTGAAAGCCTGCCGGCAGGTGAAGTGGTACTGTTACCGCAAGACTCTTACTATAAGGACAGTAGCCATGTACCTGTAGAAGAACGACAGAACATCAACTTTGACCACCCGGATGCCTTCGAGTGGAGTCTTTTATCTAAACATGTAGCCATGCTGCGTGAAGGAAAAAGCATTGAACAACCCACCTACTCGTACCTTACTTGTACACGAGAGCCCGAAACGATTCATATCGAGCCACGGGAAGTAGTGATTATTGAAGGAATTCTTGCCCTGTGCGATAAGAAACTGCGCAGCATGATGGACCTCAAAATCTTTGTGGATGCTGATCCGGACGAACGTCTGATTCGTGTCATACAACGGGATGTAGTGGAGCGCGGACGTACAGCAGAAGCGGTTATGGAGCGGTATACCCGTATCTTGAAGCCTATGCATCTGCAATTCATCGAACCGTGCAAACGATATGCGGACCTGATTATACCCGAAGGAGGAAATAATCAGGTGGCAATCGATATTCTGACGATGTATATAAAGAAGCATCTTTGAGAATTAAAAATTGAAAATTAAAAATTAAATGAGGGTAACTGCTAATCTTTTCCTGATTGCCTTGTTATGTCTGTGCTGCCTGTCGGGGTGCGGAAATAAACGGCATGGTTCCATGCCCGATGAAACTGTGGGCGATTTGCAACAGATAAAAGATAGCGGTGAACTCGTTGTACTGACGCTATACAGTTCTACTTCTTACTTCAACTATCGTGGCCAGGAAATGGGGTTCCAGTACGAGTTGAGTGAACAGTTTGCCAAAAGTCTCGGGGTAAAACTGCGCGTAGTGGTGGCAAGGAATGTACAGGGACTTATAAAAAAGTTACTGGCAGGCGAAGGAGACATCATTGCCTACAATGTCCCCATCACGAAGGAATTAAAAGATAGTCTGATCTATTGCGGTGAAGAGGTCATCACACACCAGGTTATTGTGCAACGCGCAGGTGGGAAGACAAAACCGCTGACGGATGTAACAGAACTGATAGGTAAGGATGTATATGTAAAGCCCGGGAAATATTACGACCGTTTGGTAAATCTGGATAAAGAACTCGGTGGCGGCATCCATATCCACAAAGTGACTAATGACAGCATTTCAGTGGAGGACCTCATCACACAAGTATCCCAGGGAAAGATTCCTTATACGGTGGCCGATAATGACGTAGCCAGACTTAACACTACGTATTACCCCAACCTGAATATTAAATTATCCATCAGTTTCGACCAAAGGGCTTCCTGGGCGGTGCGCAAGGATAGTCCGGAATTGGCAGCAGCCGCTAATAAATGGCATGAAGAGAATATGACTTCTCCCGCCTACACTGCCAGTATGAAAAGATATTTTGAGATCAGCAAGGCAACTCCACACACTTCTATCCTTTCTCTTCGTGAGGGAAAGATTTCACATTTCGACGAATTATTCAAAAAGTATGCTTCGGAAATAGACTGGGATTGGCGGTTGCTTGCTTCTCTGGCATATACGGAGTCGAACTTTGATACGACAGCCGTTTCATGGGCCGGTGCCAAAGGGCTAATGCAACTGATGCCTGCTACAGCACGTGCAATGGGAATGCCCGAAGGAAAAGAACAGAATCCGGAAGAGAGTGTGAAAGCTGCCATAAAATATATCAATGCTACCAGTAAGAGTTTCTCTTCAGTGCCGAAAGAGGAACGGCTCAACTTCGTACTTGCTTCCTACAATTCGGGTATCGGCCACGTACAGGATGCAATGGCACTGGCTGAGAAATATGGAAAGAACAAGTATGTCTGGAAAGACAATGTAGAAAACTTCATCTTATTGAAAAGCAATGAAGAATACTTCACCGACCCTGTCTGCAAAAACGGATACTTCCGTGGAATAGAGACATATAACTTTGTGAGGGATATTATGGGGAGGTATGAGACGTATAAGAAGAAGATAAAGAAGTGAGGAAGCTAAAATAAGTTCAGCTTATTCTTCTGCGCCTCCTCCAACGAAACAGTCTTCGGTGCTTGCGTAACGCTCTTTTCACGCAACCGTTGATATTCTGAACTTAATTTTTCTTTTAATTCTTCTTTGGCTTTCGGATTCATCAAGCGGGCAGCTACTGTTGCATTCTGCGAAGCATCTTTCAGATGAACTACAGGAGCATGATAGACAGGAGCTATTTTCAATGCTGTATGCAGTTGAGAGGTAGTAGCTCCACCTATCAATAAAGGGATATCGGCACCTACCTTTTCCAGTTCCATAGCCACGTGTACCATTTCTTCCAATGATGGGGTTATCAGACCACTGAGTCCAATCATATCCACCTTTTCTTCCAAGGCACGCTGAACAATCGTTTCGGCAGGTACCATCACACCAAGGTCTATAATCTCATAACCATTGCAGGCCATGACCACAGAAACGATATTCTTGCCTATATCATGTACATCACCTTTCACCGTGGCAAGCAGGACTTTTCCAGCGGAGGTGGAGCCTTCTTGTTTTTCCGCTTCAATTACAGGCTGAAGAATGGCAACGGCTTTCTTCATGGTACGGGCTGTTTTCACCACCTGAGGCAAAAACATCTTTCCGGCGCCAAAGAGCTCACCTACATAGTTCATACCTGACATTAAAGGACCTTCGATGATATCCACAGCTTTCGGATAAAGCTTCAGGGCTTCTGCCAAGTCTTCCTCCAGATAGTCACCAATTCCTTTTGTCAAAGCATGTTTCAAACGTTCTTCCACACTTGTTCCATTACGCCATGAAAGAGGGGCAACTTGTTTATCAGTGGCATTACCTTTCTGTTGTTCGGCAGCAACTTTCAGTTGTTCAGCAGTTTCTATCAGGCGTTCGGCAGCATCGGGACGACGGTTTAAAACCACATCCTCTATACGTTCCAGTATATCGGCAGGGATATCGGTATAAAGTACAGCCGTAGCCGGATTTACGATTCCCATATCCATTCCTTCACGGATGGCATGATAAAGGAACACTGCATGCATGGCTTCACGGATATAATTGTTGCCGCGGAAAGAGAATGAAAGGTTGCTAACGCCACCACTGACATGCGCACCCGGCAGATTCTTACGTATCCAACCGGTAGCCCGGATGAAGTCTACAGCATAATTATTATGTTCGTCCATACCCGTAGCTACGGCAAGGACGTTAGGGTCAAAGATAATATCATGAGGATTAAAGCCCACTTTCTCAACCAAAAGCTGATAAGCACGGGCACACACTTCAATCTTACGTTCGTATGTATCCGCCTGTCCTTTTTCATCAAAAGCCATTACTACGGTAGCCGCACCATATTGCCTGATCGTGCGGGCATGTTCCAGAAACTTTGCTTCTCCCTCTTTCAGAGAGATTGAATTCACGATGGACTTTCCTTGCAGGCATTTCAATCCGGCAACGATTACCTCCCATTTAGAGGAGTCAATCATCACAGGGACACGGGCAATCTCAGGCTCAGAAGCAATCAGATTGAGGAAAGTAGTCATTTCAGCCTGTGCATCCAGCAGGCCGTCGTCCATATTTACATCCACCACCTGCGCCCCGTCTTCTACTTGCTGACGGGCAATGCTGAGGGCTTCATCGTATTTCTTTTCATTAACCAGACGCAGGAACTTGCGGGAACCGGCCACATTACAGCGTTCTCCCACATTGATAAAGTTCTTCTCAGGAGTCACTTCCAACAATTCCAGGCCGGAAAGCCAAAGACTTTCGGGTTTCGGAGCAGGAACATGGGGAGCAGCACCGGCTATCAAAACAGGATATTCGGCGATGTATGCATCGGTCGTACCACAGCAACCGCCAATGATATTTATCAGACCTTCCTGAATATACTCTTTCACTTCATGCGCCATATCGGCAGGCGTCTGGTCATATTGTCCCAGGCTGTTGGGCAATCCCGCATTGGGGTATGCACTGATATAATAAGGAGCACGGGCAGCAAGCTGTTCCAGGAAAGGTTTCAACTGGCGGGCTCCAAAGGAGCAGTTCAAGCCTACCGAAAAGATATTGGCATGCTGAACTGAGGCAAGAAAAGCCTCCAAAGTCTGTCCCGACAGAGTACGTCCGCCTGTATCGGATACGGTAACGGACAGCATAACAGGAACTTGAACGCCTGTAGCCTCCATCGCCTTTTCCGCAGCAAAGATAGCTGCTTTGGCATTCAATGTATCGAATATGGTTTCTATCAGCAGAGCGTCTACTCCACCTTCCAGCAAGGCTTCCATCTGTTCCCGATAGGCATCGGCAAGTTCATCGTAAGTCAGCGCACGCATGGCCGGATTATTCACATCGGGACTCATGGAGCAAGTCTTATTGGTAGGCCCGATAGAACCGGCTACAAAACGTGGTTTATCAGGTGTAGAAAATTCATCAGCTACTTCACGTGCCAGTTTAACGGCAGCCAGATTCATCTCACGTACATATTCCTGCACATGATAATCGGCCATACTGACACTGGTAGAACTAAACGTATTGGTTTCAATGATATCGGCACCTGCCATGAGATATTTACGGTGTATATCCTGTATCACATCAGGGCGCGTCAGACAAAGCAGATCATTGTTTCCTTTCATCTGCCCGGGGATGTCAGCAAAGCGCTCCCCCCTGAAGTCTTCCTCCGTTAAGTTGTACCGTTGTATCATGGTGCCCATAGCACCGTCTAAAATAAGGATGCGCTCACGCACCAACTTTTCAATAGAAACCATTTGTATTCAGTGATAGAATGATATTATCTCTTAAACATCCGCGCCATATCGCGTTTATCATCTTTCTCTTTCAACGCTTCGCGCTTGTCGTATTGCTTTTTACCTTTGGCAAGAGCCACTACCACTTTGGCAAGCCCTTTTTCATTAATAAACATACGAATGGGAATCATTGTAAAACCGGGGTCTTTTGCTCCACGCGCCAGTTTATCAAGTTCTTTTTTAGTAAGTAAGAGTTTGCGCTCCCTGCGTGCCGAATGGTTATTATACGAACCGTAGAAGTATTCGGAAATATGCATATTCTTCACCCACAACTCGCCATTGGCAAAGTAACAGAAGGTATCTACAAGGCTTGCCTTACCCATGCGAATCGATTTAATTTCCGTACCCGTGAGCACAATGCCCGCGGTATAAGTGTCTACCAATTCATAATCGAATGTAGCGCGCTTATTTTTTATATTAACAGGAGCTTGTTTCATGATTTCAAACGTTAATTAAGCACCATCGTCAGCTTGTTGAATATAAACTGAATGATCATAGGACAGGCAATCAGTAGGATGGAAGAAATGATTGTAAACCGTAACCGGTCTTTTTCTTCTACTTTCATCAACGTGGAAGCCCCCTCCCACACCACATACACAATATAGAACTGCAACAGCAATCCGATGATATTAAAGTCCGGCAATATGCCGATAATAATCTGGAGCAAGAAAAGAACAACCAGCGCATAGCCCGCAAACTGTTGCGTCAATGGCATGTCACTGTCCATCATAAACATTTTAACGCGCATCCCATTTATGAGATACGCCGCCAGAAAATATCCTCCAAAGAGGGATACTGCCACCGCGCAACATTGCGTCATGGCATATTGAAAACTCTCGGGACCGCCCCATCCCTTCGCCAGCAAAGAACCGATGAAGACGGACAATCCACATAAACCAATCATAGGATAGACAAAAGCAGTAAATACTTTTCGCCTATCCTCTTCCAAACGAATTTCCTCCCAGGCCTTGGCCGGAGAGGAAATCAGTAACATTGCTATATGGAATAATGCTTTATAATCCAAATTATAAATTTGCTACTTTTGAATAATCAAGTTCATAAGTATATTCAGTATAACTATCTGTCGATCCTTCAACAATTTCTGGAGTGCTTCCTTTTTGTTGCTGAATGATAATCTTGATAGTGTTCAATTTATTCGTAGTACTACCACCATTAAAATTCCTTACGAGGTCTGTAATTTTAAATGCTTTTGACAGTAATGCAGAACTCTTCTCTTTTGAAGCATCGTCATTAGATTGGTGACGTAAACGTAACACCATCGTAGTTTCATTATTATCTTCATGTTCTGCGTCATATACTAAATAAAATGAATGTTTAAGTGCACTTGCCATTTCCAACTTTTCTATATAAAACGCTATAGGGAATATCAACCAATTCTTACTATATAAAGCAGGAGAATAATTTGCACCTAATTCCGAAGTAGAAAGCACAGATCTATTGTATGACACATCCTCTTGTGAGATATATGTATTCTCATTCAATTTCTCTGCACTTGTAACTGTCACAATAATCTTCTTCGTATTTTCATCAACAGCTTGTGTGCTTGTATCATATTGAGCATTCAAATAGACCATATCTCCTGGATAAGCATTATCAGATAGACCTGTTATAGTCGCAGAATTTGCCTCGAATACAACATCACTACCTTCTGCTTGAAATTGATAAGGAAAAGTACTTTTTAAAAGAATTGGGCCATATACCGGTTGAATAGTGTTATCATCACCATTAATACAAGAAGTTAGAGAAACACCCATTATCAAGGTAAGGGCAACCATCCAGATTTTTAATTTAGCCATTTTCATTGTTCTATAAATATTAGAGTTTGCAAATTTAGATAAAAGAATCGAGTTGTATAGCACTCTCATCGTTTTTTCATTGTTTTTAAGGATAAATGAAATATGAATCTAAATACTGCATACTCTAATATTTATTTAGCATTTATTCACACTTCAGCTTATAATCCTTGTTTCAACTAATTCATTAGTATCCATTATATATAAATTATAATACAAATAAGTAGTGACAATGCCATCCCATTTTCCTTTAATTTTAAATCTTTGACCTTTATCATTACCATCCATTTTCTCCAAGGTCGCAACATATGTAACGGATGCATCGTACGACATTTTTAACACTTCAATTCTATATGTAGTCATAGGTGGAATAATAATTTTAAATGTCTGAGTAACATTTACTGTATATTCTTCTTCTGTACCATAAGTAACAGTACGAGAGCTAGTAGTACTATTATCAATCGTTCCGCCAATACCTATATTAATTATACCCACATCTAAGCCCCCATTTAGATTAAAAGAGCTACCTTCAGTAGTAGAAATACCTTCTGCTTCCGTAAAGCTACTCTTCTCTCTCGCCGTTTTTGAAATAGAAATAGAATGTTCTATTTCTTGAGTAGCTGAAATATTTGGAACAATAGCTCCATCAATAGACTGGTCCTTTCGATTTATAAAATCACCAGCTGTTTCTACATATTCCATATTTACAATTCGATATTCTCCAACGGGAACTACCTTCCAACGAGATATTGCAGAAGAATTACTTGTTCTATATTTTAAATCACTACTAGTTTCATCTTTTGCCTGTAAATATCCAGCATATACATATGAAATTAGTGGTCCAGGAACCGGCGAAAATCCTTCTATATAATAAGAATCGTCATTATATGCTTTAAAAGGAGAACATACAAATGGTGCCGAGTACCCCCCTAAGACAGGATAATCTTTGTTTAATTCAGGTACAACAACAGGAGAACCTATTGGAAAAGAATTGCCACCAACAAGAACGAGATTACCACCTTTCAAATACCATCTTTGCCTCATACTTCCATCATCAGTTTCTGTCAACCAAACATCTTTTCCAGTAGGACCAACCGTTAAGTATTTGTATTTTGTATTTCCCACATTTATAACATTTACTGGGACATTTGCTAATTCTGCTATCGGATCAAAATCCGCAATAGATGTCGTCGCTCTCGTCTGCACTTGTGTGGTATTACTATCCACAATGCCGTTCCAATCTTCTTGTTCACAAGAAAACATAACTAATAATCCTACTAATAACAAAGCAATCTTTTTCATAAGCATTATATTTTTTAGGTTAAACATATTATATAATTTATCACAACTCAAACTGCCCACACGCATACGCCCCATTTTTTCCTTCTATTTCTATAAGGAAACTACCGGAAACGTCCAATTCAAGTTGAATATTTTTCAGCACAGAAGTTTGTATATATTCCGAAGAAAAATAGAGCACAACACCATTTTGAGAAATAGTAACATCTACCTCTCCTATAGCCTGCTCAAAATACAAATCCAAAGTATTATTACTACCGTCCAACATCACAAAAATCGGAATTAGCGGTTGTACAGAACGATGATCTCCTAAATCTCCATTGGTTAGAATGTCAAAAGGAACATCGTTTCCTTTCATTTCAATCAGAACCTTTTCTGAGATTTCGTCATTACCTATTCCCAAAGCAGCATTTACCTTTAATAAAGAAAATACCCCTAACAAACATAGAATCAATTTTAGTTTCATAGTGTTTCCTTTTAAAATTTAAAGCAAAGTTAGCACCATGAAACCAAGAAACGAAATAATTATGTGGACAGAATTTTAGAGATAAATCACTGATAAGCAATCATCTATCAAAATCCATAGCGGACAAAATGAACTATTATTTTTAATAAAATGCTATCATTTCCTCCAAGGAATCTTCCTTTTCCAGCTTTAAATGAGACTTCAATCTCTGCTTACTCTTATAAACCGACTTCATCTCACAATCAAATACAATCATTAATTGTTTGCTTGAAAAACCTAGTTTTATCAATGCCGCTAACAACAAATCACCTTTTGTTAATTCAAAATCTGTTTTTATTCGAGAAACGAAGTTTGCATAAACCAGATCTAAAAAATCAAATATGCTCTGACGTTCGGACATTTTCATATTTTCCACAATCAACTTACCTTCTTTTAATTCTCCCAAAACAAACAATGCCTCTACACATGAGTTATCACGGATTCTTTTGTTCTCAGATGTCAATTCCAAAATCTTTCTATTCAATTTTCCAATAACTTCTTTCTTTGCTTCACGTTCTTGTTCTCCCTCCAATTCCAATCCGGTTATCCTACAAGCATATTCTTTCAATATCCTTTCATTTCTTCTTAAAGCTTCTATGTTCCGCAGGTTTTTCTTTTTATATCTCTTAATCAACCAAAAGCTGACTCCACTTATTATCAACATTATAACCGAATAAAAATAAGCTTGATTTTCCTTTTCCAACCTTATCTGACTATTTTCCATAATAAGCCTATCAGCTTCATACTTTTTCTGTAAAGCCAGTAATTGACTGCTCAACTCATTATTACGAACTATATTTAATATAGAGTCAGACAACTCTTTATATGAAAGAGCCTGTTCATAATTGGATTCTTTCTTCTTCAGAAGATACAAATAGTTATAGGCACCCGATGAAATAAATACATCATTCACATTTTTGCAATGCTCGAAACATCTCTCGGCCAAAGCAAACTGCCCTATATCCATATATGCACACCCTAAAGATAAATAATAGCGAAGCCCATCATTAACATTTTTATTTGATTCTATTGCAGAGATAAAATAGTCTATAGCTTGTGAATATTTTCCTTCATCCTTAACTATAAGTCCCAATAACTGAAAAAGAGAAGATCTTACTTGATTTGTAGTATCCGACAACAGTAACAATCCCCTATTTGCATACCAATAAGCACTGTCATAATCTTGGCTTGCATAATGCCCCCGGGCCACATTTCTACAACCATACACCTCTCCTATACTATCACCAGCCAATTCGTAATAATGAATAGACTTTCGATAGTTATCTATTGACTGTTCATACATTCCCTGTCCTAAATTTAAATAGCCGATATGCTCAAATATCAATCCTTGCAATTTATATTCCTTCGTTTCTTTTAAGAACGTTAGTGCCTTTAGAAAAGCCTCCATAGCCTCAGATACTTTACCTTTTACTACCATTATTTTTCCATAATAATAGTAAGACTTTCCAGCTTTCACATAGTCTCCACTACCTTTATAATAATCTACAGCTATCTTAATTAAAGAATCTGATTGCAAACTGTCTAAATAGTTTTTATCTAAAGCTTGTGTCAGCAACAAAGCATAGTCTGCACTTTCTTTGCCACGAAGCAGTTCTGAATTTTCCAATAAATTCAACAATTGCAAAGCATTATCCGGGTCGGATTCCACACAAGTCTCCGCTTGTTTCAGCAAATTCACATCATTGGTTTGTGTACAAGAAACAAGTCCTCCCATAGCAAACAGAAAAAGAAGAAACAGGTATTTATTCATTTGATCTAAACTAAATAAGTACAAAGAAATGAAAAAACGCAATTGCCCGGCAATCATATTAACATAATTTCATCAATCGGAGAAATGCTATGGAAACTGCGCCATGTCCGCTAACACAAGATTTTTCTTCCCTATTGATAAGGAATAACGTTCTTCCTTTCTTCGCTCTTATAGCCTTCTGCTTTATCTTTACATAGCATATTCTTCATATCCATGCACGTTGTTTTTTCATGACCACATCTGTGAAGCACAATACTTACTATTGTGAAGCAGAACAACAACAGCTGTGAAGCACATGCTCCACAGCTGTAACAAGCTACAAAACATAGACTATAAACAGAACAAACATAAGCAATTGACATAACAAACATAGACAATTGACACATCCGAACACGGCTCCAAACCGGTACAAGTGAGCCACAAATAGAATAGTATATAATGAGAACAACTGCAAAACAGTCTATTTTGCAGTATTTAAAAGAGTAAAAACAGGTAAAAAAGAGAGTGCCTGAAATGAGAGATTCAAAGAAAAAAAACATTAACAGCATGTTAATCAACCACATACATCATTCACAAGCGGTGTAGGTAACTTTACCTACACGCTATGTTTATTTACTGCCACCACCGCTGTATCAGCGATGAACAAGGAGATACAGAGTATAAGTGTAAGCGTGTAAGTAAAAGCGTGAATAAACTTTTTGTGACCCTGAGTTCCTTGAGTTCAAGTTATAAATGCGACAACTCTCAACACGCCACCATCAAAGCATAATTCAGGAAGTTAAATCAGACGATTTTAGCAAACAGTTCCAGATGTTCATCTACATAACTGGCTACCATAGCTGTGATTCCTTCCTCTTTTTCCAAAAATTCTTCTTCCAATTCATCGAAAGCTTCATATTGCTCGTACATAGCCATGAATTCATCATCTGTACGTTCCCGTTCCAGATCTTCGCGATGGGCATCATAAATCTTTTTAGCTCTATATACCAGTTTTCCGAAATCTTCCGCTCCCCACAGACGCATCACTTTAGCAAATGGATTGGCAAAAATATAACCACCATACCCATTCTGTATCAACTGACAGAAGCCACCATCCATTACTTCATCACGAAATATCTGGTATGCAAGTAAAGTGTGCTGCTCACCTGTCAGTAATGGCATGGATTCAGCAGTTAGTTCACCACCTATCACTTCTTTATATCTGTCGGTAAATACCTGAATAAAAGTATCCATCCCCTCGCCTGCTGCTTTACGCAAGGCGGCATCAGTAATTTCTATCATAGTCTTCTTATTATGCCTTTTTCTAATTATTATTACGACAAAGATATGGAATTAAAAGATAAAGGTATAACAAGAAGACTAAAAACTATGAAAAGTGTTCCTACAATTTCCTCAGGACACCTTTATCACCTACCACAAAGTAAGTATCCTTATCAATCAATAATGCACGACCACGTTTCTTTTTCTTATTTTCTTTATTGTCTACATTGACACCGATAACCTTGCCATCATAAAAAGTAGAAATATCCTTAAAGATGGTATGCCCTACGATAATGTGTTTGGCTTTATAGCGTTCCATCACCATTTGCAGGCTATCCTGTGCCATTGGATGATACTTGGCATCCGTACGCACAAGGCCACGATACCAGATGGGACCATCATTACCATACAGAAATGCGGTCAATGGAGAAAGAGCCCTGCGTTCTTTCTTATTCATGAAAAGGGCTTTACTCATTTCTTCGTTCACGGTAGGAATGCTTAAATTACGGTCATAGAAATTCTTGCCTAACCCGGCATGAACATAAAGGTCGCTGCCAATGGTCTGCATCGTATTACGAGTTCCTAACCATTTACCCAATTCCGTATCGGGTCCAAAAAGCTTAGGATAATTCATATTCAATTTCTGTGCCAGCACTTTATATTTATCTTTCGTATAGCGCAAGTCATTGGCCAATACCAACGGCTCATGATTCCCTAACAGGAAAGAAACCGTTCCACCTGCTTTTGCGGCCTCATCTTCCAACTTATAAAACAGCCAGAATATTTGCGGTACATCTTTTCCACGATCGAAAATATCACCGATAACCATCAGGTGATTACTGCCGAAGCTCCAATTGTAGTTTTTATCGATAACCCCATTACCCTGCAACAAGCTAATAACACAATCCAACCTGCCGTGCGGATCGGACATAACAAACACTTTCTCCGGTTGCCGATATTGCCAATCGGGGCGTTTCACCGGATGCAATTTCACATCAAACGGAAACCGCCCTTTATGATCTACCACATGCAGAGTAAAATCTTCGGGTAGTGCAACATAAGTAGTGTCGGTAATTTTCCCTTTCTTATCAACACTGATGACACGCGTTTTACCATCAGGCTGATAAAGCACATACGGCCCGTCAGCTGATAACTCTTCTTTTTTCTCTTTGTCTTTCTTCTTACCGTCTGAACCAAAAGTTCCGGCGTTTAGGCCGGAACTGATGAACATTAGAGTAAATGCGATAAGAAAGTACTTCATGAAACTTGTCTTACTCGTCATATATCATTTATTTAAATTATCTTCCACCATATTCAGGATTCTGTTCCATATTAGGATTGGCATCCATTTCCTTCTTGGGAATAGGAAGTACAATCATATAGAAATTCCAGTCATACGTCATATACTTCGTGTCATGTTTGGTTTTACTCAGATTACTGTCTTTTACATCCTTACGTTCCACTGTCAATCCATTTCTGATAACATCATACATGCGGTGTCCTTCGGCAACCAGTTCTTTACGGCGTTCGTTCAGTACTCTCTCCAAAGTTATAGTCTGTCCTACCACTGTGTTGTCCGGATTAGCACGCTTCACAATCGGGTCGAGATACTTAACAGCAGCGTCATTATCATTCTCCTTAACAGCGGCTTCGGCTGCATTCAGATAAGCCTCGGAAAGACGAATTAACGGAATATTGGCATCTTCAATATTCTCTTCACGTTGCGGCTGATACTTATTTACATAAGCATAATATTTCTTATCGAAGCTCAGCAACTTAAGACGTATATCCTTCGGGTCTTCCTTCAGGAACTGATAGAAAGAACAAGTGATACACATATCATCGTAACCGTCATAAGAGTTGAGATAACCCATACTTTCTTTACCCGGGCTGTCAGTAGTGAGATTTACGATTTCGAACAATACTTCACCCGGTTTGGAGGCTGAAGCATCTTCTCCCCAAGCAGTGGGGTAATCTTCATTGGTCCATAAAGCGTATTTATTCTTTTCTGCTCCTATAATAGCATCGCTCGCCATTTTCAAAGCATTGGCATTTTCACCCTTGTAGAGATAAACACGACTGAGAAGTACCATTGCTCCCCATTTGTTTATTTTGCCCTTATTGAATTTTTCACCCAATAAAGAGAGACTTTGGGTAAGATCATCGATTATCTTCGTATAGCATTGAGCCACAGTGTTGCGTGTCGGCTTGCTATCAATAGTGGACAGACCTTCTATAATAGGCACACCCAGTGATGCCCCGTCATCTTTCAGATACGGATAACCGAAGATACGGGTCAGATCGAACAATGCCAGACCACGAATGGCCAGTGCCTCTCCTTTCAAATCATCCCGATATGCCTTGTCGTCTTCATCAATAACCAGTTTATCAATGTTCATCAAAATCAGATTACAATTCTGGATGATAGAATAAAGATAAGACCAATGACTGGAAGGGTTATCATCCTTAGTAAAGTTAAAACGGTAATAGTTAGCTACACGCTTAGTAGAGCTAACAGCCTGCATATCATCACCCGTCACATCTCCATAATATACCAGGCGTCCGGAGTAGGCATCCGAACTCTGCATCGTACTGTAAATGCCATTCAGAGTGAACTCAACATCCGACAATATCTTAATGCTGGTTTCAGTATCTACCGAAGTGGAAGGTTCCAAATCCAACCAACTGTTGCCGCAAGAAGTAGCGACGAACAACATGGAACTGATAAATAAATATTTTAATGGTTTCATAATATCTCGTTTTTATCGGGTTAGAAATTTACATTTATACCAAAAGTTACAGTCTTCAAAGGAGGAGTCCCCCAAATGGCAGTACCACCACTCACTGCTTCCGGATCGTAATAGTCGTATGCCGCCCATGTCCAGAGATTATTGGCCGATGCATACAAACGTACATTCTCGATACCGATTTTCCGTGTCCAGTCCTTCGGAACGGTGAAACCGAATGTTAGCGTTTTCAAACGGATAAAATCAGTGCTGTGCAGACGGCGGGTAGTCGTTACTTTATTCATTGCTACAGAGGGTTTCTCGTAGAATAACTCATATTTTGTAACATCTCCCGGCTTCTTCCAACTATCTTTATAGTAGGACGGGATATTAGCTTCCAAGTCATTACCACCATGTTCGGTTTTCTGTGCCCAGTTGTCATAAGAGTAACCACCAAACTGGTAAGAGAACATAAAGTTCAGATCGAACCATTTATAGCGCAACGTATTTGATAAACCACCGATAGCATTGGGCTCTGCATGTTTATCAAGCACAATGGCATGAGCTTTATTGATTTCTTCGGTGATGTCTTTAATGTAATTTCCATTTTCGTCCACATCGTTTGTATAGAACTGGGGAGCACCGGTTTCCGGATTGATACCTGCAAATTCAATCATATAGAAAGTACGGTATGATTTTCCTACTTTACGAATTTGAGAACCGCTCTTGATTTCCGTCTGCATGCCATCCAGGGTTACAATTTTATTCTTGTTATGCGAAATATTGAATGTTGTATTCCATGAGAAATCCTTAGTCTGGATGTTGGTTGAGCTGATTTCCAGTTCTACACCTTTATTCTTTACTTCACCGATGTTCATCAGGTAACTGCTGAAACCGGTAGTCATAGAGATAGGACGGTCCATCAACAGATTCTTGGTGGTACGGGTGTAATACTCCAAAGTAACGTTAATACGGTTCCAAAGTGCGAAGTCCAAACCCAGATTCAGGTTATAGTTTGTCTCCCACTGCAAGTCGTCATTCCGGAGTTGCGACTGAATGATGCCCGGTTGTTCCAGATAACCGTTAGTCAGACTGCTCAATCCCATATATCCGAAGTAATCGGAAGGAAGGGTACCATTCACACCATAAGACGCGCGAATCTTTAAATCAGTCAACCAATCCTTAGTTGGAGACATGAATTTTTCCTCAATAATACGCCAAGCACCGGATATTGACCAGAAACTACCCCAACGGTTATCTCTTTGGAAACGAGAACTGCCATCCGTACGGAAGCTACCACCCAAATAGTATTTATTCTTATAATCATAATTCAAACGAGTCAGGTAAGAAACCATACGTGTACGGGTATCATTACCGCCGACCGATTCCGTCTTCATACCATTACTGATTTGATTTTTATCGTGAGTTGCAAAGTTTGTGGCATATCCTGACAGATAATCGCGGTATTGATCGTCTATTTCGTAACCTACCAGCGCATCAATGTGATGATCTCTGGCAATCGAAGTTTTATAGCTCACCTGATTGGCCCATACCATTTTGTTGTATTCATAATACTTCTTGCTCATACCACCGTTGATATCATCGCCGTTGGAAGTACGCGGGTCACTCCAGTCTTTACCTTTCGTAATTACATAGTCATAGCTGAATGTAGACTTAAACTTCAGGTCCTTGATAAATTCATATTCACCATAGATGGTGTTGAATGTACGGGTCACATATTCGCGTTGATAATCGTAAGTTGCCGACAACAATGGGTTACGGTCACCAATACGAATCAAGTCACGATTCCAGCTACCGTCTTCATTGTATATAGGATCAGAAGGTACCACAGCATTGCGTGAAGTGTAGAAAGGGGAAGAATAAGAAGTCCCTTCACTATATACATCCTGGTTAACCGTAGCAAACAAGACATTGGCTCCCAATTTCAACTTGCTGGTAGCTTGGAAATCCACATTCAGGCGTCCGCTGATACGTTCCAGGCCTGAGTTGATGGCAATACCGTCTTGCTTCAGATAAGAAAGTGAAGAGTAATACTTGAACCGGTCCGTTCCTCCTGAAAGAGAAGCTTCATAAGACTGATGATTGCCTTTCTTAAACAGAACATCATCCCAATCCGTATATCCGCACCAAGGAACCGGAGCATAGTCATCAATTTCTCCATCGGCATAAGCCATTGCATCGGCTTCACTCTTACCTTTCTTTATCTGTCCGGCTACCAAACCATCATAGATATACTGACGACGCTCTTCTCCCCCCATAATCGGACGATAATCCATAGCAAAATCAGAACTACCCCAGTCGGCCTTCAAAGAAATGGAAGGCTTTCCTGCTTTACCTTTCTTCGTTGTGATTAGTACGACGCCATTAGCAGCACGCGAACCGTAGAGTGAAGCGGCAGCAGCATCTTTTATCACCGTAACACTTTCAATATCGGAGCTATTAATGGTAGACATAATATCAAGGCCGGCATCCGAACTCATTGTATTGATGGTACCTGAGCGCATTGGCACTCCATCTATTACATAAAGAGGTGAGTTACTGGCATTAAAAGAACCCATACCACGGATTCTCAAAGAAGAAGACGCCCCCGGCTGACCGGAAGAAGAAGTGAACTGTACGCCCGGAGCATTACCTTGAAGCAGGTCTTTAAAAGAAATTGCCGGAACATCTTTCAAAGTCTCTCCTTTTACACTGGCAGCAGAACCGGCATAAGCAGATTTCTTGAAGGTACCATAACCTGTAATGACGACCTCATCCATCAGATTATTATCCGGTGTCATCTCCACTTTAATCGTCTTTGCAGAAGTAACCTTGATTTCCTGGCGGATATAACCGATATAAGAAACCATCAAAGTGGCAGGAAGGTGATCTACATCAAGGGTAAAATGACCGTCTAAATCAGTAGTACAACCGTTAGTAGTGCCTTTCACTATTACATTGGCACCAATAATGGCTTCACCAGTTTCGTCTACAACAGTACCATTCAGCTTTGTCTTTTGCTGTGGTGCTGCCATTTCTTCAACCTTAGAAACAGGTTTGATGGCAATGACACCATCATGAACCGTATAAGTCAGCCCACTACCTTTCAGGCATTTATCCAGCACATTAGCAATCTTTTCATGGTTCACAATCAACTTTTCTACTTTTACATTTTTCACCTCTTCAGTGCTATACACAAAGGTGAAATCTGTTTGTCTCTGAACTTCCCACAGCACTTCGCTAAGAGTGGCATTCTTAAAGGTTGCTGTGACAGTGGTTTGTGCAAACACCGCATTGGCAGCCTGCATAAAACCGGTAACTGTGAAACAGAAAAACAGCAACGTTATCCATAAACGTCTACTGCTTCTTTCAGCTTGATTCTTGTGTCCTTTCTTGTTCATAGTAATCATTTTTGGGTTAATTATGGAATGTTATTGTATTACCTTCAATTTTCACATGCACTTCTTCCGTCTTTTCCAGCAACTTGACGAAAGGAGTTATTTTTTCATAACGATTCAGGTTACAACCGAAACGTATATTCTTAAGTCCTTCATTTTCATAAACTACATTCATGTCATACCAGCGGGAAAGTATCTTCATAATGTCTTCCAGACGCTGATCTTTGAAATTGATCTTTCCTTTTACCCATGAAGTATAGAACGAAGTATCCACCGTTCGCACTTGGATGGAATTGCCACCCGAAACGATGGTGGCCTGTTGCGACGGTTTCAGAATAAGGCTTTCACCCTTTTCGGCACTGACCCTCACCGAACCGTTGACCAAAGTTGTCTGATATTCTTCATTGGGATAAGCGGAGATATTGAAGGTTGTGCCCAATACTTCAACTTGCATGCCATTGACGTTTACAATAAAAGGCTGCCCGGTTTTACTCACTTCAAAATAAGCTTCGCCTTGCAGTTCTACTTCTCTTTTACCCGTAGTAAAAGCAACCGGAAAACGGAGGCTGCTCATTGAGTTCAAATGAACCTTTGTCCCGTCACTCAGCACCAACGCATACTCACCGCCACGTGGAATTTCCACCTTATTATATACAGGTTTCGGCCGGGCAGATGTGCTCTGTGCCAACCGATAGTTTAAAGTGGTCGAATCTACCTGAATATGCGTACCTTCTATCTTCCGCAAAGCATCTGCTGTTTCTTTATTCAAATTGATTGTTTCCCCATTGTCCAAAGTCAATATAGCTTTGGCAGCCCCCGGCAATATGGGCTGGGCAATCAGCACGGACTTATCAGAAGAATGGTCATGATCAGTGTACTTCAGTGTAATGCCTACAAAAAAGACGGGGATTAAAACAGCGGCGACATAACGGAGTATTTTCATCATCCGTTCCCGGTTATTGCTTTTCCTAATACGCTTTTGTACTTCCAGCCAGCCGGTTGCGACATCAAATGACACACCTTTCTCCACATGTTTTTTAAGATTCTCTTTACTGCATATTTTCTGGAAGAGGGCTTCGTGGGCAGAATCTTCCTTTCGCCAACTCTCCAATTGAACGCTCTCTTCAGGAGTGATTTCACCGGATAAGTGCCTGGCTATAATATTAGCTATATAAAAATCCTGTTTTATCATAAATTGAACTTTTTTCGTTGTCTTTTATAATAAAACAGGAGTAATTAAAATCATGGTGAATCAAAAAGCACTTTTTTTTTAATAAACCGGAATTTAGCTTATTTTTGCCGCTTAAACTCAATACATAAATTTTATGCCGATATTCTTCATTATTCTTATTACCGTATACCTTGGCGGAAATACCTATATATTTTACAGGGGTATGCAAGCGTTATCCGGTCTTCCCTGTGGAATTAAAATTTCATTGGCCGTATTGTTCTGGCTCGCGACTTTATCCATCGTAGGAACTATGCTAACCCGCAATATAAAAATGCCGGTTTTCTTATCCCATACCATGTATGAAGTAGGGACCGGTTGGCTGATCTTCACTCTATACATGGTTTTGTTCCTGCTCGCGTTTGATCTGCTGAGACTCTGCCGTATCCCCTTCAACTACGGTTTCATCCTCTCTCTAATATTCACGGTCGTCTTATTAGGATATGGATACTATAATTACCGTCATCCTAAGACAAATACAATCAACATCGCCCTCGACAAACCTTTAGCCGGTGACGCCAAACCAGTTAAGATAGTTGCCGTAAGTGATCTGCATTTGGGTAATGGAACCGGGAAAACAGCCTTGAAACGGTATGTGAAAATGATTAATGAACAAAATCCCGATTTGATCTTGATCGCAGGAGATTTAATTGATAACAGCGTAGTACCTCTTTACACTGAAAAGATGATGGAGGAACTGTCGGAATTAAGAGCTCCGTTGGGTATTTATATGGTTCCCGGCAATCACGAATATATCAGTGGCATTAAAGCAAGCGCCCGATTCATACAAGATACACCCATACAGTTGCTGCGCGATTCAGTAGTCACGCTTCCCAACGGCATACAGCTGATAGGACGCGATGACCGGTCGAACACGGCCCGCCGCTCCTTGCAAGAGTTGATGACAGGGATAGATAAAAGTAAACCCATCATCTTGTTGGATCATCAGCCGTATAAACTGACCGAAAGCGAAGCAGCCGGTGTAGATTTACAGTTCAGCGGACACACACACCGTGGACAAGTATGGCCCATGAATTGGGTGACAGACTACATCTATGAACAAAGCCATGGCTATCGGCAATGGGGAAACAGCCACATATACGTCTCCAGCGGATTATCTCTTTGGGGACCGCCTTTCAGAATAGGAACGGAAAGTGATATGGCTGTATTCCATTTATCGACGAAAAAATAAAAGCTTCTCATAACCCGAACCGTATCTGCTCCGTATCATCTCCGTATCTATACGAACGGACTTAGTACGGACTTGATACGGAGATGACACGGAGATGGCATGGAGATAGTACGGAGCTAGTACGGAGATACGACGGGCCGGTTGTAGAAAGAAACCTGAAACGATGTTTATTTTTAACCGGCCGCTTACAAATAGAAAAGAATAAGGAAATAGTAATAGTCTTTCAGATATATACGAAGCTTTTTATAGGCAATCTTCTTAAGAGTATGTACCGTTTCAACGGATACATTTAGGTACTCAGCTATTTCTCCATTCTTTTTTCCTTCCATGGCCAATCGCATGATAGCCCGCATCTGATCGGGAAGCTTATCAATGGCATCCGTCAGCATCCGACAAGTCTCTTCTTCGACTACTGCATCATGGAAAAAAGAATCTTTCCTTTTCTCAATTACTTTCTGAGCATATTCAAATACCACTTTAGAATGTTCCAGTTCATTGAGAGCCTTATTACGTACGGCAGTATAAAGGAAAGATTTGACCTGATGCAAATAGAAAAAATCTTCTCTGATCTGCCACAACTTAGCAAAAGAATCCTGCACTATATCCGCAGAGACTTCCTCATTCTCTGTATATTGGTTTGCAAACAAACAAAGCGCCACATAATATTTATCAAAAACATTATGGAACTCCCGTTCATCAAGCCTAATACTAATAAATGTATAAGAAGTTTCTGTAACCACCAGCTTTTTATTTTCTCTATTCTAATGCGAAAATAGGAAAAATTTATTAAAAAATGACACAGTAAGACCTAAACTTCCACATAGAAAAAGAATTTATCGACATTCATTACTCAGAAAACGCATACTTTTGTCCCATCAGAATATAAATCATAAAACCATGAAAAGAAACTACGCATTTCTATTTATCATTCTTTTATGTGCAGTCTTTGCACAAGCCCAAACAACTCCCGCCTTTCCCGGCGCCGAGGGATTTGCCCGTTACACCACTACCGGAGGACGCGGCGGAGATGTTTATCACGTCACAAACCTAAATGATAGTGGAAGCGGCTCACTACGCGAAGGACTCAAAAAAGGTAACCGCACGATTGTGTTCGATGTATCCGGCACTATCAGCCTGCTCAGTACCCTTGAAATTAAGAATGCTAATATCACTATTGCCGGACAAACAGCACCCGGTGATGGCATCTGTCTGAAGAATTATTCAGTGGCTGTGAAGGCCGATAATGTTATCATCCGTTTTATCCGCTGCCGCATGGGCGACGAGAAAAAGACGGAAGATGATGCTTTGTGGGGACGTAACCATCAGAACATCATTATCGACCATTGCACGATGAGCTGGAGTACCGACGAATGTTCTTCCTTCTATGACAACAAGAATTTTACCATGCAATGGTGTATTCTCAGCGAAAGTCTTACCAACTCCGTACATGGTAAAGGCGGCCATGGTTATGGTGGTATCTGGGGTGGCGAAGGTGCCAGTTTCCACCATAATTTATTGGCACATCATAGCAGCCGGACTCCCCGTCTTTGTGGTAGCCGCTACACCGGTACTCCCGATGCGGAACTGGTTGACCTGAGAAATAATGTATTCTATAATTGGGGGCCTACCAATAGTGGTTATGCCGGAGAGGGTGGCAGCTATAACTTTATTAATAACTACTATAAGCCCGGTCCTTCCACTTCTACCAAAGACCAGCTTGTGAACCGTATTTTCCAACCGAATGCAGACGACGGTACACAAAAGAATACCAAAGGTGTCTGGGGAATATTCTATATAGATGGCAATTATTTTGATAATACCTGTCCTCAGATACAAAACCACAAAAAGAAAGATAAGTTGCTTGGTTTGATAGCCGATGCCAACGCTGATAACTGGGAAGGCATTCATCCCAATACCAAAAATACAGACTTACCGGACGGGAGTAAAGAAAGTATCAAAAGTAACGTCGAGTTCACTGTATCACCCGTAAGCACCCATACGGTCCCCCAAGCATATGAAAAAGTACTGGCTTACGCAGGTGCCAGCCTGAAACGGGATGCCATAGACCAGCGTATTGTTTCTGAAACCAAACAGGGGAATTATACCTACGAAGGAAACAACGGCAGCAGCAACGGATTAATTGACTCGCAAGCCGATACCGAAGGATATCTCTTATATAGCAGCGAAGAAAAGCCAACTGATTCTAATAATGACGGCATTCCTGATATCTGGGCTGCTCAATATCTTCCCGTCGGAAAAAGCTATCGGGATATAGAACCGACAACCGGATACTCTTATCTGGAGCTTTACATCAATAGCCTCGTAGATCATTTGATGAAGGCTTGCTATGAAAATAGTAATAACTCCCCAAGTAGCAATGATTTCAATTTATATGGTACTACTACTGACATCTCTTTTCCCTCCGCCAATGCAACGGATGCAGTGAAATGTATCCGACAAGAAAAACGAATTGTCCTTAAAGGACTCTCCGCCGGAGCACGTATCGACATTTATGATTTATCGGGACGAATTATAACCTCACCCCCTTGGGTTTGCAGCCGCAACCGTTAATGCCAGCCCCCTGACCCAGACATCCAAGGTCACCGTCAAGGGCGTTGTGAAGGACGCCGCGGGAGCGCCTGCTCACGCGGGCGATTTTATACAGTTTCCTAAATAATTGGAAAGACCTCCCGTTACAGCGCATTTTCGCGCCGCAACGGGAGGTCTTTTTCTATTCTCCGTTTTTCTATCCGTTTTTCGGTGGAGGCTCTCTTTGTTCGGAAAGCCGCTTTTGCGGCAGCCCTTCGCGTTTATTCGACGTTCTCAAAGAAATCCCCGCCGACGATATCCGGCCCGACGGTCGTATAGACGAGCGAAAATTTGGCGTTGCCCGTCTTGCCCTCGTCGGTGACGACATAGCGCGTCTTTTGCTGGGTGACGTGCAGCAGGAAGGCTTCCTGCGCGAGCTGTTCGCCCGTCTTGCCGCCCATGGCGGACAGCGGCACGTTCCAATCCATGCGGATCACGTTCTCCTCGCCCATGTGCAGATAGAGCTTTTTGACCGTCCACGCGCCGTATGCCTCGCAGAGCGCGGGGAGCACGGAGGGATTCGCCGCGTTCTCCACGCAGTAAACGCTCGCGTCGGCGGTGACCTTGTGCGCGCCGTGGCCGTATTCGCCGCCCCTGTCGTGGGTCACGACCACGTCCGGCTTATACCGGCGAATCAGCCCCATGACGTATTTGCGCACCCTTTCCCTGCCCCATTGGTCGTATATCACGGCCATGTTGGTGGAATATGCGTCGCCGAACGGGCCGATCACGGGGTATTGGCGAACGCCCATGTGCCACAGGCCGTTGAGCAGCTCGCTCCGCCGCGCCGCGCTTGCGCCGCTCATGTAGGCCACGACGACGCTTTTCTCCCGCTCGACCGCATAGGTCGGAATCGTGCCGCCGAAGAAGATCAGCTCATCGTCCGGGTGCGTCGCCAGCACGAGCAGATCGGCCTTTTCAGCCGTCGGCTGCCAGCGCTGCACCCAGTCCGGCAGCTCGCCCGCGCCGAAGACGAAGACCTCGTTGAATTTGAGCCGCGTGGTCACACCCGAGTTTTCCACGATGCGGAAATGGTTCTGTCCGTTCAGCTCGACCAGCGCGTGCAGGTAATCCGTGCCGCCCTCGGCGACGACCCGCCATTTGCCGTCCACGCGCTCCTCCACCGCCCACGACTGGGGCATTTCGGTAAAGCAGACGTACAGATAGCCCGCCGTTTCGCCCTCCGGCAGCTCAAATTCCAGATAGGGCCTTCTGACCCGTTCGCTGCGCCACGCCGTCGTATAATCGCCGTCGTGCGCGGCCACGGTCTTGACCTTTCCGGAGGTGATGACGCAATCCGCCGTCAGCGCCTTGGCCTCCTGCGCCAGCGCGCGCATGGGCGTGAGCAGGAGCGCCAGCGCCAGCAGAGCTGGTTCACCGTGCGCGAGGACGGCGCGCTCGTGGGCTCGAAG
>OLSP01000442.1_pt1 | contig 41867 bp, 35 predicted proteins | sample 1672941 | NCBI WGS metagenome assembly OLSP01 (sample SAMEA3136739, study PRJEB25190) | human gut metagenome | reverse complement strand
GGAGCCGGGAGAGCATCGCTCTCCCGGCTCCCTTTGCAGTCAGGCCTCCATGTGCTTGCCCAGAAAACCCGCCACGGCTTGGGCCAGCTTGTACTCCCCCTCGCCGGGGAGACGATCCTCCGCCGAGACAAAGAGTACCAGCCCCAACACGTCGCCGCCGCACAGGATGGGGGCGGCCACCGCCGCCGCGTACTGCCCGGTGCTCTCGGAGACCGGCAGCCGCTCCTGCCCGGAGCGGTACTGATAGATGCTGCGCTGCTCCATGATCTGCTCCAGCTGCGGAGAAAGGTTCTTGCCCAGCAGCTCCCGCTTCCCGGCCCCGGCTACGGCCACGATGCCGTCCCGGTCGGTGACAGCGGCGGTGAAATCCGTGTTGCGGGACAGGGTGTCGCAGAATTGGGCGGCGAAGTCCTCCAGCCCGCCGATGAGGGAGTACTTCTTGAAAATGACTTCCCCGTCCCGTGTGGTGTAGATCTCCAACGGGTCGCCCTCACGGATACGCATGGTGCGGCGGATCTCCTTGGGGATCACGACCCGGCCCAGGTCATCGATGCGCCGCACGATCCCAGTTGCTTTCATCTATATACATCCTCCAGCTGTTGAGTTTTGTTACCGGCGATGGTGGGTGTGTTTGCCCTTCTTCATCGGCGGTATGCCTATTTTCTGCAATGGCGGCAAAAATATGTAGCCGCCGCTGTTGGGGGTTTCTGGAAAATGCAGGGGCTGCGGGATCGTGTGCGGGTTGGAGGGATGTGCTGTATCCGCTGAAAAGACCGGGAAAACCAGCGCAAAATTGAGATCATTCCCAAGCTACTGAAAACGCTTTATGAGGACAAGCTCAGCGGCAAGACCTCGGAGGATAACTACTGCGTTCTTTCGCAGGAATATTCCGATGAGCGTGAGCAGCTGCAAAAGAAGATTCTGAAGCTGCGCAGGAAGCTGACCGAAATGGGCGAAAAGGAAAACGAGCGGGAGGAGTTCATCCATGCGATACGCAAGTTCATGGAAATGCGGACGCTGACCAAACAGGTGTTGAACGAGCTGATTGACCACATCGATGTGTACGAAACGCAGGGGACGGGCAAAAACAAAACCCAACGACTTGTCATCTACTACAAGTTCGTCGGGTATCTGGACATTGATCCCACGCAGTGCCGTCCGAACTACACCGCCGACATCCGCGAGGGTGTTGCCATAGAGTATATTTCCTGCGAGCCGCCGGAGAATCTGAAGGAGCTGTTCCCGGAGGGATACGGTGCGGATGATGATTCTTTTGAGGAAGCAAAACCGGAGCAGGCGTAAACCTGCTCCGAGGATAAGGGTATTCAATCGAAGTATTTATTAAAAACTTGATTTACGGTTTCGACGTAAACGTTAAATGACGGATGATTATAATCTTGCCGACGAAGATACATGTTTTTCTTTTCAAGATATTCATCAATTACTTCGTTCCAAAGATGTTCGTCTTTGATGTCTGCAACTCTATCAAACAAATCCTTTGAATTGGGCACTAAATTCCAGTAATACCTGTCCCAAGCGGTAAAACCGGTTTTCTCATGGATCAATCTATGGCAACCATTACGATCGTTGAATACTATGGCGAGATCAATGCTGAATTCGGTGTGATTACCTTTGGTAAAATGCCGTTTTTCTGTTGTTAATACGGAAGTGGAATCCATGCAGTCATTCCATCCGTTTTTATTGAGAATCACATTAAACTGTTTGCGGATATATTCCTTGATTTCTCTACAGTTGTTGATGTTGATTTCAGAATCAATTATCATCAAATTATAATCGAGATCAATCGGTTCATTGGAATTTTGCGTGATAAGATTTTTTGCACCGCTGCCGACAAGGTGAGCTTCGACTTCCATAAGGGAATCGTTGTTAATGAGCTGAACAAGCTGGTTGATGATATTGGAGCATAAGTATTTCATATCTTTAAGAAATACCTTATCTCTAATATAGTGATACATAATAACAATCTCCTCTTCGCCCATGCCACCCATTCAGCGTTTCTCGCTAAATCATTATAGCATACTCGCAAACGATGCCCGTGTCAATACTTTCAGGTAAAAAAGAAGTGGATGTAACTGAAATCAGTTACATCCACTCGATATGGCAAATCTACCGCTCATGGATACAATGCACCATGTTTTGAAAGCGTGGTGCATAATTTTGTGGGTTCGATTTTGATGCGCTGGGACAATGAGGACAGAAAGGACAAAATGCGGAATGCTCTCCCAGAAGTCTTCTCTCTGCCGTGCCGGAAGCTTTCTGTCGGCAGATTATATCCGGGATGTTTCTTGTAAATGTGCAAAAGCAACGCACAAAAAACGCACGCGTGCGTTTTTAACACACGCGTGCGTTTTCGTTATTTTGTTGTGTGATACTTGGCTCCCGCACCTTTTCCATCCAAAGACAGTTGCCCCGCGTTTTTTAGCTTTTGCAGAATTCTGTATGCTTGGGGGGGCGTCACATGTAGAAGCTCCACCACATCTGCGCGTGTAACTTCGCCTTTTGCTTGTACCAACTGCATTACCAATTCCTGATGCCGGAGCGCATCGATATCTCGATTTCGCACATATCCAACGGTACTGTTTGTTTCTTTGGAGTACCTCGAGCTCATGATATAGTATCGTCCGCGGCCATTGCCCAAGCGCTCTACTAATCCTGATTCCACAAGGTTTTCAAGAACGACACGTACCCGGCTCTCATCGGTATGAGTTCTTTCGGCCACATCCTGTACCGAGGCACGATGCAATTGTTTTACCGCATCTAGTGCAAGCAGCAGATGAATCGGCAGCGACCGTCCAAGGCGTTGCTGTTCTTCGGAAACCATGCAAATGAATGCTTTGTCAGTCGGCCCTTTGGGAATAAACAGTTTCACACTGGATTGCGTGGAACTTGAGTAGTCCGGAAGCAATCGACCGTACAGCAAGGAGCCTTCAAAAATGCGGTCAATTCCTCTTCCCGTACGCTCGGCCAGACCAATACGCTTCATTGCATCAGCCAATGCCGGATTTCTTCCATGAGGTTCTGCATCCAGCAAATTGTCGACTCGGATACCTTCGATAAATCCTCCGGGGTTGCTGATGGTCATGCCTTCATCATTTATTTGAACTAGAACGCGGCCAAGAACAGAATAGTCTCTGTGGCAGAATGCGTTGACCAGAGCTTCACGGAAGGCCCTGGGATCATAATCAGGAATCGTGATGCGGAACAGTCCCTGCTCCATTTCCTCGCTGTGATTCCATGCAGAAAAAGCATCCGATATTTTTTCAAACGCCGCAAGAATGGGCAAATAGAAGGACTCATTCACTTTTATATCCGTGCCCACAAGAACTTGTATGGATGCTTCCGCTGTTGGCATATGGCGTTTTAGTGCTTCTTTTCTACCAATCAGCAACATACCGCAAAATGTGGGAACGATAGCCCCATCCTGAATTGTGACCAACTGTAATGCCTTGTCCAACTCCTCGTCATTCAGTTCCAGCAGGGCTACTTCTCCGCGATAGGAACGAATGATGTTCCGTAACCGTTCACGTTCCACAGGATCAAGATCCTGATAGGTAGCATCTGGAACAGGCTGTGCGGAATAATCAAGCAAACTCAAAGATGAAAGCCGGGCGGTTATTTCGTATGGATACATGGGCACATTTTCGGGTTCGCCATTCGGCTTGAGTCGGCGTCGCTGAATCTTGCCATCAGAGGAAGCTACCACGCTGGTGCGCTTGGGAACAGAGATCCTCAACACCGGCGGATCGAATTCCAAAATTTCTGTACGAACAGAAACCGGAGGCACTGTTCGGTTGGCAATAAACGCCGCAAGCTGTGTGATGTCTTTATGCCTGTTGTGCAGTCCAGTAATTTCCCCATCATTTTCAACGCCCAAATATAAGTCGCCGCCATCGGTGTTGGCAAAGGCAACAACTGCGTCGATGATGTCACCATCAGGCAAACAAGTTCTGTCACTTTTAAACTCATTCACGAGGTTTTCTTTGAAACCGATATTGGACACAATCTCACCTCCAACGCGATCATTATAACACACGCGTGTGTTTAGCGCAACAGAAAACGCACGAATTATGTTGCATTATTTTCGTGCGCTCCTTCTTGTTTCTGCCAGACTATTTTATAGTATATCGGATAAACAGGTTGTATCGCTCTTATTTGCTAATTTTGTCCATTCTTTGATTAACAAGAGGACTTGGCCTTTCATTATTCAAATTTCAGCAAAGGGAGTTTACTAATTCAAACAAATTTTGCTGAATAAGCAAAGAGTGTTTGAATATTTCATCAAAATCAAACCGTAACAACCCACAATTATGGGTAGGGGCTGTTAAGTTTCCGTATGCTTTCGTTTTGTGCGGAAACTTCGTAAATGATAACTTTCCGATAACTCTTCGTCCCTGTCATTGACTATCCCGAATCCAGCAATATACTGTCGTTTCTGTAGGAGGTGTCGCTATGACCCAGTCAGAATACGAGGCGGAGTTGCACTTTCGGCTCTGTAAAAGCATCTTCGCCACTCTGGCAATCAGAGGAATCATTGGAGAAGATGATTTACGCATTTTACTCCGTGCCGCTGCGGAAAAATACCATGCACCAATTGGCGAATTGGAGGTGAACAGCATTGCCGGAGAAAAGAATTACACGGGTTGAGTTCCCGGCCAGGACATTCTCCCCGGAACAGCCGCCGCCCACAAAACGGGTTGCAGCCTATGCCAGAGTATCCACCATGAAGGATGCCCAGGAGAACAGTCTCCAAGCCCAGCAGGAGTATTTCACGGAATACATCCAACGCCATCCGGGCTGGGTCTTTGCCGGGATGTACTCCGATGATGGTATCTCCGGGCTGTCGATCCGCGAGCGTGACGGTTTCAACAGTATGGTAACGGATGCCCTGGACGGTAAAATCGATTTGATTCTCACTAAGTCTTTGTCCCGTTTCGCCAGAAACACTGTGGATGCCCTCACCACCATCCGTAGCTTGAAAGCTGCCGGAGTGGCAGTCTATTTTCAAAAAGAGAATATCAACACAATGGACAGCACCGGCGAGTTCCTCATCACCCTGATGAGTTCCTTTGCCGAAGAAGAGAGTCGATCCATCTCCGAGAATGTCACCTGGGCCGTCCGCCATCGATACGCCCAAGGAATCTATCATCTCCCCGGACTGCTTTTGGGGTATCAGCGCAGCCCGGTTGGCGAAATTCAAGTCGATGAAGCCGGGGCCAGAGTCGTGCGGTTCATCTACCTGCTTGCCCTGGCTGGGAAAAGCAGCACAGATATCTGCCGTATTCTTATGGACTATGGAATTCTCTCCCCGGGACAGAGTCAGAGGTGGGAACCGCACACAGTACGCAGCATTCTGAAAAACGAGAAATATATGGGTGATGCCATCCTCCAAAAAGAGATTACCGTGGATTTCCTGACAAAAACCAGAAAACCAAACGAGGGCGAAGCGCCGCAATACTATGTGGAGAACGGACATCCCTGTATCGTCAGCAAGTCTGTGTGGCAGGAAGTGCAAGCCACATGGACGGACGCCATCCGCCGGAATTGCACCTTCTCACCCATTGCCAACAAAGTCATCTGCGGCGGCTGTGGCGGTCGGTATGGTCGAAAGACCTGGCACTCCACCACCTACCGGGATGCCGTCTGGGAGTGCAATAGCAAGAAGGCTGGCCGCACAAAATGTAAATGCCGCCACATTTACGCCGAGGAACTGGACACCGCCATTCGCCGCTCCATGCATCATCTACTGAAGACCCATCAAAATATCATCCCCGACTGCGCAGATCTATTGTCACAGGCCCTGGAAGAGATTTCATCAGATGCTCGGTCTGTTCTGCATGATATAGCCCATGGGAAACTGGATATACAGATTGACGGTCTGATGATTGGTATCCTTATCCGAAAAATGGTGGTCACGCCAAAGCAAAACCTGGTAATTCACTTTCTGGATGGTAGCACCTACCGCCACCGCCTTGGCGCTACTCCCCGAGGAACACGGCTTTACAATACGCAGCGGGATCACAGCCGGATGCTGGCCTTACGCGCCGAGGGATGCTCCGCGAAGGAAATATCGCGGCAACTGGGGATCAGTGTTAATACGGTGCGGTCGTTTTTGCGGCGGCACCATAGAAGCGATACTTAAACGAAGGATGCTATGCACGGACTGTCCACCCATGCATGGCACCTAATGCTGGTTCAGCTACGTCAATCAGATAAAACCATCACAGCCAACATTGTGAATACACCATTTACCAAATCAACCAATAATCTGAAGGACTAAGTTTTGTAGGGTGTTATCTACTACAGATCTCTTCAATTGGCATTCCCAAATCTCGATTACACGCCACCCTTGGTTGGCAAGAAGCTGGTGATTATGCTTGTCCCGCTGAATATTTCCGGCAATCTTTGCTTCCCAAAATTCAGCGTTATTTTTCGGCCAGACAAAATATCGACACCCCTCATGGCCATGCCAAAAGCAACCATTCACAAAGATGACCGTTTTATATTTGGGTAACACAATGTCTGGTTTTCCTGGCAGTCTGGCATCATTTTTTCGATACCGAAATCCTTGCGAGAACAGAAATTTCCTCACCAATTCTTCTGGTTTTGTGTTTTTGCTGCGAATCCGGGACATATTGTAGCTTCGCTGTTCCGGAGTATGTACATCTGCCATAATATGTCCCCCTCACTCATTCTGAATAGTATTCTTTCAATCTTTGCTTGCAAATTTTAGTAATTGCAGCCTTGTTCCCCTTGTCCAGAAATGGCCAAATTTCTGGTGACAATGAAAAAATCTGTTCCTTTTCATTAAAGAAAAAGAATCCACTTTCGCAAAGCGCCTTCACGGGATTGCTGACCAGATTTGCTGCAATTTGTTTGTCTGTAACATCTTCCCGCAAATAAATACAACGTCTCTTTTCCGGGGTAAGGCCTTGCTCCCGGCGATCGGCATAATACTTTTGGAAAAATCGAGTTGCTTTCTCAATTGAAACCACCCCTGGCTTTCCGCTTTGCATCAATGCCATTACCAATATTGGCTTGTACGAATAAGACATCTTCATATACTGCAAATAGCTTTTCAATGCGGCTATTTTTTCTGCAGTCGGCACAGATGCATTGTAGAAATTGCAATCCGAACTGTAGGAATGGCTTTCGGTAACCGACATTGCCCTCCCTATGCTTGCAGAGAGACGCTCAACCAAATATATAGCGGCTTTCTCTTTATCAACATAGTATGAACGAATTGCATCCCTTAATTCAGACTCAAAAAACTCAATATCCTCTGTACTTGGTTTTTGGGGAAGATGCTGTATGCCACCGGTATTTATGATATAGTCCAACGACTCTTGGGATATGGTTCTGATTTGATATCCCTTGCCGGGGAATTGAATATCCGCGGCTGTCGGATCACCCAATTGCTCTACATATTTCCCGTTCGGAAGCATAACAGAAACTCTGTGTTCAAAAAAGCGATAGTCCTGTACTTTGACATAAAACCTGCGATTATTCAGGGACAATATTTCGCTTATTTTTCCTATCCCTCCATAGCAGGCTGCAGATTCGTCCTTCTTGTTCCAGAAGGAAAAAACGACAGTATCTCCCTCTTTGATTTGCGATTGGTTTTTGATTGTAAACTCAAAGGCAGGGACTTCCTGCTTTTTTATCTCTGGCTGTCTAGCCGGAATAGTAACTGAAATAGGCATATCTGTTCTCCTGTGGTCAATCTAACAAATCCGCAAAGAAACCAATGGTTTTATCATCAAGAGTACCAACAACCACGCCTCGATCCAGCAAACGATTACCACACTCACAGCAGGTTTCAGGCAGAAGTGCGCAGTTATGGCAAGCCGCCAGATTACAGGATTCCGGGCCTTGTCCGTAAGACTGAATACAAACAGGGTCAGAGGAACACCATGCGGCATTCCGCACAGCATCACGGATCGTATCCTCAATATGATCCTTGGCTCCCTGGCGGACCAAACCACCAAGAGAGCCTTCGGAATCGCCGGAGGCTGTGTAAATAAGAACACCATACATTCCGTACTCATTATCGGTCTTCTCACAATAAATTCTTTCCCGAATAGAAGAACTGCCGTAACCACATTCAAAACTAAGCTGGTTAATGATCAGATGTGCAAAAGTGTGAATCAGGACAAACTCCGGACGGAGATCTCCAACGGCATTTGCTCCAAACTTGGAATTCCGGTAAGAATCCTGAAGGTTACGCAGTCTGGCCTGAACAGCAGGCTGCTGTGCCCATTCATCCACCGCTTCCTTGTTGAACTCAAAGAAAATACCTTCACCATGAACCTGAATGGCAGGAAGCCAGTTTTCACCGCCAAGTCTGAGCATTTTCTTTCGTTCAGAAATCGGCATCTCATTGGGCTCTGCACGTGAAAAGCCAACGAAAGCCCGGGTTTCCTGAAGCTTGTGCACAAGGGAAATACTCTTGAAGAATTTTCTGATGACTGGATCATAGCAGGAAATAGGATAATTTTTCGAGTGGAAACGTTGTGCATCACCACCGCTGGATTTTATCAGCACATTGTATTCTGCAAGCCGGTACTCGTCTTCAGATATTTCTTCTGTAACATCAGGTAAGCCTTCCAATCCCTGATCGCGACGAACAAAGGCATTGTAAAGAGCTTCCCGGTCAACATGTTTAGCATCTGCCAACATATAAATAAAGCTTCGGTCCAATTCGCCGTTAACCCGACGTGCACTTACTGAATCAAAAAACTCATCCAGTACAGCGAGAATTTTCTTTGTTGCCTGTTCATCATCGGTTGGAATGTAAATGGAACTTCTGGTATCAGCAAACCATACATTCGTAGCACCCCGGAGAACCACTCGTACATCGGCCCGGCCACAAGGATGCTCTTCATCGCTGTCCATACCAAGCCATGGCTTAGTACCTTTGCATCTGTATCCAATCTTGGATAATGCTCCGGGCTTAGTAGCACCAGCAATGTTTTTTCTTGCACCGCAGGTACACTCATAATACACACCACTCAGAGAAGCAGATGAACCACCGGTACTTCTTCTGATTTTGCAGGTCTCCGGATTATACCGGTATCCGGGGTCCTGATGAAGCCATTCAGCTACTGGGAAATCATCAATATGACCATCCGGGCAGATAACAATGAAACGTTCCGGAATCAGTTTCCTTCTGTGTCGGAACGCAGGATTACACCTTCTTCCGTTAGGCCATGGATAGCACTCACATTCAGGTTGCTGCTGGTAGAATGTAGTTTTTTCCATTGTGCCGCAGAATGGGCAATAGTGCCATGTAGGGAATCTTACCGTCGGAATTTTCAGAAAACAGTTCTGTGGATCGGCATTATTCTCCCGATAATCAGGGGGCCAACGCAGTTCCTGAACACCCAGCCGTCGAAGCAGACGCTCATCCTTTATTACGAAAGGTGTCGCATCATTGTAGCGCCACATATCCAGACCGGCAATCATCAGGGATTCATCGTTGGGGAAAGGAACGATCGCTCCCACACCCCATGGACCAATCAGGGCACTTCTGCGCATAGGTCTGTTATTAAATGCCATTTTTTAGCCCTCCTTTGGTACATAGCGATTGGTAAGTACTTCGGCCTCGCAGGATGCATCTACGCTGCGCATGGAAGTGGGAGTCTCAATTCCCCGGGAGCCCCATGCTTCATTGGGATGGCTTCCTGCGGAATACATTAAGGGAACAGGGTCAGCGTAAGACCAGTCAGGGTTTCTCGCAGGCTCCCATTTCCGGGGATTCCAGTCCTCCCAACACTGCAGAATATACTCCATTCGATCCAGTGTTGCATCCAGTTCTTCACTGTCGATATCCTCTACACGGTTTTCAATGACACAGCGTACTTTATCAATCAAATCATCATCAGGGAAACGGGGCGGATCCTCATTGAATCTGTCGTCACTTTCCAACCGCATCATTCCAACCATAATTGCGTGCAAAGCACGCTCGCGCACCGGAGCAGAGAAGGGGGTGACGCTTGTCGGTTCAACATTGCAATATACACGGGAGTGATAGGATCTGAAGTGTTCGTAGTGAGACTTGTCCCTTGGCCGACCAGGCCGGTATAAAACAAATACGAGTCCAGGGGCATTTTTTGCACTACGGCCAACACGGCTGGTTGCCTGAATATACTCAGAGGTGGTTTTCGGCTGCCCGGCCACGGTCATCAAACCGAGTCTGGATACATCCAAACCAACGGAGATCATATTTGTTGCAAGGCAAATATCAATAGGATGATCCTTGATTTTTCCTTCAGAATCCACCTCGCCGGGATATCGAATTCCCAGATTGGCCAGACTTGCAGTCACGTCACTACCGGAAATACGGCTGGTAAGCTCTTCGTCCCGCCAGATGTAGCGTCTGTTTTTGCGATATTCTTCTTTTGTTGAATACCTCTTATCTTCAAAGCGGCGTTTATACATAACATCCAGATGCTGATCGATATCCGCCCGAATCCAGGTTGCAGCCTGTCCAAGTTCACGAATGCTGTTGTAGTAACCCATATTGGTCCAGTAAGGATCACGCTCATCTTCCGAGTCAACCTGCATCGCTTTGGCACCATACAGCAATGATGCAAACAGGCGAATTGCGGTGGTTGCGTCCGAAGACGAACCTGTAGCCAGTATGCCTACATAGCGCCGACCATTTTGATTGCGGTCTTCCTCGGCAAAGAACGAATTGCCTGCATCCAGGCCAGAGGGCGGGAATTGGAAAACATCATCCCGGTCGCAGCCATACAGAGCATGACACTGTTCTTTTGCACGACTGATAGTTGCCGTGGACGCAATGATCTTGGGATGAATCTCGCCGGAAGCGGTTCTCGTCGTGCAGAGTTCATGGATCAGTGTTTCATAATGACCCACCATGGAACCCAGCGGGCCGGAGATCAAATGCAACTCGTCCTGAATAATCAGGTCCGGGGAAGTTTTTTTTACGCCATTTTCATAGCCGAATATTTTCTGAGCATTTGGACGGAATGGGAGCATTGCAAACTTGTCCACAGTGCCCAACAGCAATGTCGGGGTCTCGTCGTAAATGGATTCATCCACAACAAATAGCGGCAAATCCTCGGTAGAAAAATCACACCTGTGATTGCGGCACCGGAAAGCAAACCCAAACTTTCTCCGGCCCAGCGGTACTTTCCTGTAACCAGGCAGTTCCCACTGATTCTTTCCCTTTTGCACGGGCCCCATTTGTGCGCCGCACCACGGGCATTTCAACATAACAAATGGATTGTTGCCTTCACCGCGATACAGTTTTTCATATGCTTTTACGGCGTCACTTACCTTGTTGGGAGTAGTGGAACTACCGACCCACAAACCGATAGTAATTCTGTTCCTGCCGAACAAATCCTCGTGATTCTTTCGGATTATATCGCAGGCACAGATCATTGCAGACGCACGCTCATACTGCTGTGCAGTCAGAAGGCGAAGCGTATACCGCATCAGAATAGCAGTGCCTTTGTCAGCCTTGTTCATAAGGCGACGGATAAAGATGGTGTATGCAGAAAGACCCAGATATGCTTCTGTTTTACCACCGCCGGTAGGAAACCAGATCAAATCAACGATCCCGCGCTCATTACAGTCACGATCATACATGGCGCGAAGATTCATCAGCACAAATGCCAGCTGGAAGGGACGCCACTTACCGTAAACCCGTTGCTCCTTGTTATGCCAGGTAGTGTCATCTGTTGCGACAGGCATGACAACAGGATTAATCAGGCTGATATCGCCTGCACCATTATCTTCCCATTTTTGCAACGGAAGATTGTAATGTAACTGCTGCATCAGCATGGCCAGATTCATGTACTGGAACGCAATACGAATATTCTCGTTTTGCTCCAGCAGATCCACACCTTTTTCCATTCTGGACAGGCAGGTTTCGCAGTTTGCAATGTGTCGGTCTGCAGTAATTTTATACTCTGCAGAAAGATCTTTTCGGACTGTCCGTAATCCGTTAATCCATTCACGCTATTTCTCACACATCATTCGCAGTTCCCGGATGGTATCAGAAAAACTTCCGTATGGACTCATTTTCAGCATATCAAGGGACACTCCCTCGATTGCACTGGGTACTATAGGTTTGATATCATATTTCGGAAAAATAGCTGTAGCAATCCACTGCACAGATTCGCTGGCATCCCAATCTGCTGCACAACCATGGCCGATGGCATAGTTCCGTACATTCCGGTAGAGAAGCTGATTGGATTGATAGTCCTCATCCTGTGTAATCCGTTGTGAATCAGAAAGCGGGGAAAAACCCTTTTCAGAGAACAGCCTAAACTTGCATTGGAAGAAGCATTCTTCATCGCTGATATTTTCTTTAGCCTTGGGTTTTGCATTCTCCAGAGTGAATGTATAAATGCAGCTGTCACCCGCACGGTAGCGATATGTAACATCAAATTGCAGTCCGGTTGTTCCTATCGGGAACTTTTTGAGCCCGTCGGTAGAGGAAGGCAAAACCAGCGGAGCATTATCATTTTCCCACGCCAGTGCAGTGCGGGGATACTTATACTTGTTTTCCAGGCGTTCTCCGGTGGCTGGGTCCATTGCGGGTACTTTTGTATAGATACCTGCAGATACCGCTACACGAATGGTATCACCATCCTTAACAGAAACGGTAATGCTGATTGCGGATTGTCTGTATGCATTCGAACGGTTAATCAATTCTTCTGCATCTTCCAGAAATTCTACCGCACCGTCACCGCGCTTTGGGGGTTTGACCTCTACATCTTCTCCGTCTGCTTCGCCCAGTGATTCGCATTCGCCATCTTTGAGGTCTGCTTTATCATCAGTGGTTTCTGCAGGATACAGTATACCTGCGATATAGCGGGTGCGTGGAGGGTCTGAAACCAGTATTTCCTGACCATTATTCTGTGTCATACCGGGCCAGTCAATGGGATCTGGGCCAATAAATTCCCGCTCAACAAATTCGATAAGTTGATCGCGTCTGTTATCACTCATTGAACAGCCTCCTCATCAGAAGATTATCGTATTCTCTTTTTGCAGAGTCACTCTCCAAAATATACAGGCCTGTGCAGGCTCGGCTCAAACCTACATACATCAGTTTTTCAGCAGAGAATCCTTCAATATCGGTCAGGATTATTACAGAATTCTCAAGGCCTTTATATCCCTGAATCGTGCAGAATGTTGTGTTCATTCCGGGTGGTACTCTAAAATCTTTAATTACATATCCGTCCAGCATGGAAACCACAGAATCCTCCCTCTTTCTGGGGGAAAGGATGGTGATTTTTTCTGGTTCAATGTGGGAATCAGCCAACTGTTTCAGAACAGCTTTCAGCTTCTTGCATTGCCCCTCCATTGTGGACCAGGTGAGATACTGTACCGGAGGGCCATCCACTTTGGTCCAGAGATCATGGGGTGCCTTAAAGCCGGTTACAGTTTCGATTTCTTTGCAGATTGGCTTTGTATTTCTGCAGTTTACTGTAAGCTTAAACCGGATAAAAGAAGTAATATCATCCAGTATTTCAATAAGCCTCGTACCAGAGACTCCCTCTGTGTAAATGGCCTGCATAGAGAAATCCCCAAACAGTGTCCAGCGGCCCCGGGACAAGCCTTTTTTGAGACAGCCTCCCATAACATCAAGATAACTGTCACGAATCAGATCCTGTGCCTCATCAACGACGATCTTGTCAAACAGTTCCCCGGTTTCCAGCAGTGCATATGCCGCAGCTTCAGGCAAATCTGTGTGATAATAGTGCTGAATTTGCTCTGGATCATGGGGATATGGCGGCAGCAGATCAGCCTCTTTCGCAATCTGCGTCATATATTTATGGAGTGTTCCCACAAACTCTGGCCGAACAGATTCCGGCATATCCGCAAAATAACTGCTGAGCCAATCTGCAAGGTTTGAATTAAAGCAAAACAGTGCAACTTTTTCGCCACGGGCAGCAGCTTTTTTGACTTCTTCAATTGCGAGAAGCGTTTTACCTGTTCCGGCGGGGCCCTGAATCAGACAACGGGGGTTGTCATCCAGCTGATCCAGACAACGATACTGCTCTTTGGTCAGGGCAATCAATGCTTCGCTGGCATTGCGTAACTGTGCGCTCATAGAAACGGCACAGTCAAAATCTCCCCGGAGGAGACTGGCTATGTATCTGACATCCGCAGAGTCCGGTAATTTGGAGTCACTGACAGGGCCATAATGTTCTTCCCACTTTGCCTTGGCACCATCAGACAACCGCTTAATAAACTGTCTCACACCAGCCCCATCCCTGGAGTCGAATACCTGCCATTGCTCTTCTTCAACACCGGCAGAGTTAAACTCAATATCCGGGAACATGACACCATAGCCGAACAGCATATTGTTGATGTGACGGTGATCAATATCAGTGCGTTTTTTAATGGCTTCAACTATGCTGAAAATGCCGTCCTTGGCCTGTTCGAACGGCCCCCGAACTTTGCTGTTCGTGTTGCCGTATCTGTTTGTGAAGTACCAGATTCCATTTTCCCGCTTAACACGGCCACCTTTTACCTCAAGCGCAAAAAGTCCCAGTTTGGGTGCCAAAACAAGAAAGTCTGTCTCACCATAGATTACTTTATTGTGCGTAGTGATGCCCAAAGAATGCAGCACGATCCATTTGTCTGTTCCGGGTGCGTTCTGGAACCATTCAAAGATTTTTCGCTCTGCGCTGGATTTCACTTCCGGCGAAATCACGGATGGAATCATAATGGCCATAATATTTCTCTCCTTACTCTTCCTCAATAAGGCGGTTGGTATCTGCGATGTCAACAACTACCGGAGTGCCGATATCAATGATTTTCAGAATACGGACTGTGCCAACGCCATCTACCTGCATTTCGATTGGTTCCCAAATATTGAACGGATCGATATCTCCATATTCATTCAGCGCCTCAACAATTCTGTTTCTCAGTTGAATCGACAGTGCGCGGCCAGCCTGTATGTGGGCATTCCGGACAATCTGTGCAGCTTCGTGGACTTGGTCAAGCAAGTCCTGCAGAACTGTACTGCCGGTGATTTTAGCGATATGTTCCAGATCCTCCCTGTAATACGGAGCGATAACATCGTCATCCAGAATCCACCCACGCACTGTAGGATATCCTTTTGTACAGCCAACAGACTGCAGCCGCTTGAATATTTCCTCTGGCGTATAAAACAGTGTTTCGATTTCCAACGCTTCCCGCCACTTGTTTGAAAGGGCGCGCACTTCTCCCTTACCGGATCTTTCCAGAATGATATCCGCCATTTCCTTGATCAAGTCGCGGTCCGATTCGCGGACAACAACAAAATCTCCCAACTTCAGCTCTGCAGGAAGCTTTTTATCTTCCTCGCGGAGTTTGTCTGCATCATTCACTATGATATTGGTTGCAGATAACAGCTGATGACCCGTACGATAGAATGCAAGATATCCTCCGACAAAGTTGACAGGGATGGCTTCAGTCGTTTCGGCCACAGTCTTCTGGCCACCGCGGGCAATGTACTGACGGTACTTATTCTCCCGGAGAATCAGTTCGATTTCTTCGTACTCATCTGTCTGAGGAATCGCTTCAGGTACAACAGGTTTCGGTTCGAAGCGCGTAGTAGAAATTTGCACCTTGTCAGTCGCAAAAGACCGTTCGATCACTTGACGATTCCGGGAGCTATCCAGTGCGGTCCCCCATTTCGCCATGGAATAATTCTTCCATCCCTTTTCATAATCGTACATTAATACTGTATAGCTTTGAGTATTGAAGCTGTACAGTATTTTTCTCATAATGGCGCGTTTCAGCCAGCCGACCACTATTGTAGCAGAGAACTGCGTACATTGTGCCGGATAATACTCTGCTGGATGAAGAACAAACACCTGTGTGGTCAAACGATTTCTTCTGCACCACATTTGCCAATATGCCTGGACATGGGTTTTCTCTGCTCGCTCAGGTACAACAATACAGATACTCTTGTATTTCTCACTGCGCAATCTGGCTGCAAGTGCATCGTGCTTGGGCAAAACATAGCCTTTGGTAAAAACGGTCTTCAGACAATCAATAACAATGGAATAGTCTTCGTAAGTTTTGGGAGCAACATAGTTCTTTTCAGAAGACAGTATGGAGCTGCATTCTTCAAGTGTCAACCGGGCTTGGGATATCTGGGATTCATCAAACGGTACAGTTTCCCGCAGAACTGTAAACGCCAGCGAATACAGCCGATCAAACAGTTTCAGCATTTGCGCAGAGAGTGTCTGTGCCTCTCCCTTGTGGAAAGACAGTTTCCTGATAGCAGTGCTGATTTCATTGCCATTTGAGACCAAATGCTCGACTTCACGCTTGGCACAATGCATTGTTTTCTGGTCCAAAGATAGCGGCACAGCATCATACAGTTTATCCGTAATACTGGTTTCGTCCCACCGCCACAAATTGAATTTCCGATCCAGGAAGGGCTGCAGATCAAAGGAGTTGACAATATCCGTAACGCAGGTGATCGGAACACCCAACCTCATCAACTCATCCAGCGCATCCAGCTGCGAAAGAAGAATACTGGCATTTGAACCATCAATAATAATGGACTGAATAGGATGGCCTTTATGTGCCATTTCGGCAATCGCGTACAGGTCAGATGCCAGCACTATAGCGGGGGTGCCACCCAATTGCCCAGCACCAACATTTCTCACATTTCCCTCATAATCTGCCTGACCAATCAGAAGAAGATCTTTTATGCTGCGGCCAAACAATTCACAACCAGAAATTTGTTCCTTTGTATTTATGATTGAAGTCATATTTACAATGGAACTGTCCATGTGTGTTTTGTAATCGGTTAACAGTTTTAAGTATTGCTTTTCGGGTGTGCTGCCGGATAACTTCTTCCGAGCTTCTTTTTCTTCTGTACTAAAGACCGCATATTTGCTGATTTTTTTAGCGTTGGTTTTCTGAAACAGCGGAAAAAGTTCGATTGGAGCAATGTAATCCAGATCTGCCAAACGGATTCTCATGCACTTCTTGTCGCCATGCTCTTCCATTCTGACAAATTCAACTACTGCCTTGCCGAATCGAAGCTTTTCTCCCGGTTGAAATTTTTCCGGATCATATGCACGCTCGATTCGGCCTTCGGAAATGTTATACAGCAACTTAACCAAGGTGAATATAAAAATGGATTGGATACGTTCCGGGAAAACCATTATGTTGAATTTTCCCTGGCACTCAAGCATCCTATCCAGCATCAACACACTGGCTTTGATAATAGGAGGAACACTTACAGGCCGGGATGCATCTCCAAGGGACAGACTGATCCCGTCAAAACTGCTCTCACGGGATAACAGTTGCTCTATATATTCATTCCAATCCAACATAAGGGCTCCTCCTTTTGTGTTTATACGGTAAAGCCTTTCTCAAATGCTGCTTTATATGCCTTAATAGCGTGTGTTGCCTGCTTAATGCTGGGTTTTTGTCCCCGTCCAATCAGACTGCCAACAGAGAACAGAAGACTGCGCTGCCAAGGTTGGAAGTTTTTGGTTTCCTTTGCCCAACGGGACAGTGCGAACCAGTTTTCTGCAGAAATAGCAGCTACTTCATCAATCAATGCCCGTTCTTCTTCAGTGAGAGAATTAATGCTGACAGGCGCAGGGGCAGTGACGGCAGAAGGCCGGGCGACAGATACAAGCTCGCTATCCAACGCGCTGCTTAGATCGTAACTGTAGTCTCTGATAAGTAACCAGCACTTTTCTTTTTTACACCACTCGCTGACATTAGCGCCGCCGGGAGGATTGACAATCAGCTTCTGTACAAATCTGGATACCGCAACAATCTCTGCCTCCAACGCAGGAGTCAACCCTTGCTCTTTCCATATACGCTCCAAATCAATGCGCTGGGCGGTTTTATGCGAGAGAAATGCCAATGTATAAGTTACAATGTTCGCTCTGTAACCGCCGTACTGTTGTTGCTGAACCAATTTCTCTGTTCTGCGGAACAGAATGGCTTTTGCAATCAGATTGCGGTAGTAGGCTTCATCCGGAACAAATCCTTTTCGTTCCTTCAAGCGAAGCATAAACTTATGGAAGTTTTTCTGGGCACCTTCGCTGACCTGATACGGCAACTGTTCCCAGGTGTTCTCGTATTTCGCAAGGTCTGTTTTTGTGAACAACGGATGAGTCTCTTTGTATTCTTTCTTGCGTTTGGGTGTGGATTCACGGGTCAACATATCTGCATACTGGCCACGGGCACGTTCATAGAACCAGTTCTGAGGTTTCATGCCGCCCTGTGCTGGTGCCCAAATCGTTCTGGACAGTTCTTCGATTCTTCTGTGGAATGGATCGTTGGCAGAGAAGTCGGCAACCTGAATTTTGTTTTGGGTATTAGCAAATGTAGAGATACGGGGAACAATCACATCCATATCTTCTGCGGACCCAATAACTGAAAGTTTCATCTGAACAAACACTTTTGAAAGATCTACACCCAGTTTTTTGTCGTTCCATGCGTTAAAAATGGAGGCCGTAGTCTGACCGCCGTTGACAATCTGCATATCACGGATTCTCTTGATAGACGGTTTCCCGTTTTCGTCACGGATGATTTCTACACTTTCGGCAGTAACAGAGATACCGTTGTTATATGCAAGGAACATATCCGGCTCGTCACGCAGGGTATCGCGGATGCCCTTGTTGACACCTCCCTTTACCTGAAGGAAGGATCTAACATTCTTTTCCAGAAGCCGATCCCGGAATTCGTTATACAGCGCAGCCAGCAATTCGCCGTTGATAATTGCAAGATATACACTGTACTTGTTGCTGGTGCAGTTTTCAATGCAAGGGATTGTTGTCTGGAATCTCTCTTCAAAATCAATTTCAATGGTTTCCCGCATTTTGCCGGAAGTAACACAGCGATATAACCGGTCAATATCCCAAAGAGTGAAGGAGACTTCTGCGCCACTGATCGTAATATTCTTGAGCGCAATCGGCTTAACCAACCCGTTGGTCAACGCACAAATACGGACATTTTTAATGCTGCTCTTATTCTGAAAAACAGAAATTGCAAACTCGTAAGTATCGTTATCTCTTTGGAATGATGTATACAGGTCATTGACAGCCCGATGATACAGCTGTATCGCTCGCTTAATTGCGGAATCAATATCAGTCTGCGAAACAGAACGTGGCATCTCCGTATCTGAGTAGATGCTGACAAAAATATCTACAGATTCAAAATCTTCAGAAAATGCGTATGCATTCATCTGTAAACCGCGATCCCGGAAGGGGCAGATGACAGGATCTGTAACCTCACCAGCTTCTTCCAGATACTCCAGCATAACAGCGGTCAGAAAATCATCGGTGGTCCAGCCGCTGGTTTCAGTATCGCTGGCACAAAGGACCTCTTCTCTGAAGCTTTTATAAAAATCGTCAAGCGTCTGATTTTTAGCCATTTTCATCTTCCTTTGCAAATAGTTCCATCAATGCAGTTGCTATACATTTTGCCAAGCGAACAGGTACGGCATTGCCGATTTGCTTGTATGCCAGAGTCCGGGAAGGCTTTCCGGATGCTGATTCAAAATAATAGTTATCGGGGAATGTCTGGATTCGTGCAGCTTCCCGGGGTGTCAGGGACCGATTCTGTTTTTTATCGGGATGAATGTAATAGTGACCGTCACGGCAAATATGGGCAACAACAGTCTGCGCAAAAGTCAAATTCCCTGCAACTACCTTAAAGCGGTCAAGGAAGCTGGTTGTATTTTTGTGTGTTCTCAGATGCTCCGGCAGATCTGTATAAGCTATACGGGTACCTTGCTTGTTCCAGGTTTCTACTACAATTCTGTAAATTTCCAGATCCTGCTCAGTATTTGGCCGGGCCTGGTGAAACGTTACCGGTTCCAAATCACTGGATTTGATTCCGGAGTCGTACAAATACTTTCCAGTGTAATGATTTGTAGCTACCGGTGTAACCTGTCCGCCACCAGCGTTGATGGACGGCAAATCACAGAATAATTCCCCAACCTTGTGGGTGCTGGTTATCTTCTGGATTTCAGGATAAAAACCCTTCTCATCCTTGCCAAGTTTTCCGATAAGGATAATTCTTTTTCTGTTTTGCAGCACACCATAATCGGATGCATTCAGCGGCTGAAACTCTGTGCTGTACCCATACTCATAGAACAATTTCTGCATATTATCAAAATGCAGTGTACCGTCTTCGTCTTTTGCAGACAACAAACCCAGTACATTCTCAAACACAAAATATTGGGGTCTGTATTTCCGCAGGAATTCTGCATAGTGCTTATACAAATAATTCCGCTTATCTCCCACCATTTTGGTTTCAGACCGGGATCTTCCAGCCAGGGAATATGCCTGACACGGTGGGCCACCGATAATTAAATCCAGTTTTTCTCTACCAAGCATCTGATCAATTTTTTCAAAAATCTCCGGAATCGTATCACTGGAAATTTCATAATTCAAAACTGTATCCAATACTGCTTGCGGAATATGGGCATAGAATTCGTTTCTGGTCATCTCTCCCCGCAGGTACTGATTGTACAACTCGATATCTCCGTTGGTTTTCAGCCAATGAAATGCCGCACGTGTTTTCAGCGTATAACACGCTGCTACATCCATTTCCACATGGGCAACCGGAGTGTATCCCGCTTGGATAAAGCCCTCAGACAGTCCACCAGCACCGGCAAACAAATCCAAAAACTTCGCCATAGGTCCCACCTCATCTATCATTACACAAATAATATTACTTAATAAGAACTATAAAGCGGACATATATCCGCACAGGAAAAATTTCTCTCTCAGATCACTGAGTTCCTTTTATGTACTCCACAATATCTCCGAAGTCTGTATCAAGCGTAGCACATATCTTTTCCAGAACCACCATCGCAACCGGCTCGTCTCTGCGGAGTTTCGTCATGGTATTGGGGGCAAGACCAGCTTGTTTCCGGAGATCCGCCTTGCTCATTTTTTTGTCAATCAGTAGTTTCCACAGTCTGTTGTATGAAACGGCCATAGTATAACCTCCCGACAAATTACGCATAGGATGAATTATCATCCATTTTAGCACAATCAGTCAGTTTTTTCAAGAAGCTGTCGCAAGATCATGCGATTATATAACGAAATAGTTGAACTCATGCTTGCGGCAAGGTACAGAAATCGCAGCATTTCGCCTTTCAACTCTGTGCCAATCATGCACATATCCAAGTGAGATTTCGCTACCTTTTGGCATATCCACTCCGAAAATTTGCTTGTACAGTCAGCCGTTTCCCGTTTTTGGGGTATCCCCCCTTGCGAATTCCGCAAAAATTTGCGTGCAACCCTGCGCCGGTCTTTCTGTGAAAGGGCGTAGAGATTCGGATCCCCCTTGGAGTCAGAGCGCAGCACTTATTTCGTTTTACCCTTTGCTTTCTCTCGGTAGTAATACTCCTTGGACTTGAGTTTGTTCCGCACGCTCTGGCATTCCAGCGTTCCGCAGTATTTCTGCCGGTTTCCCCGTTTTATGAACGCCTTACCGCAAGCCTGACAGAACGCAATATTGGTTTTACCGCCGTAGTCATCCAGGGCGTTGGCATTCACCGCCATAAATCTGGCAAGACCGAAATAGGCTGCGTCCACCACGGATTTGACGGAGGGTTGCAGCTGGATCTGCCCGGTGGCGAGGTCATATTCCAGACCCATATTCAGTTTTGGTATCTTGTCAATAAACCGCTGTAGCACCAGAGGGCGGCGGGCGCTGTCCGTCCGATACCACTCCCGGATCAGATTCTCACGTTCGGGTACACGGACATCATCATAAATTCTTTGGGCATCGCTTTCTTTGCCCTCCATCAGACTACGGATGGCGAAGGCTGTCATGGTGTCGGTATAGAGCCGCTCCAAATCCCGTACCATATCCTCTACGCAGATACGATAGGCCTCCAGCACATTCACCAGGAAATCCCAAAAGTCATTCGGATCATCGTCATGCATTCCCTGGTGCACCATTTCGTCTCCGAAAAAATAGTAGGGATGGATATTTTCCATGCTCCACCGAATCAGAATCCGTGCGCATTCCTCCATGGATTTGTCCCGCAGTTCCAGATGGAGGTTACACAAATCAATCAGCAGTTCCTGACCTGCCGGATACCCCTTAAACACTTCGGGCGGCTTTTCCGGTTTATATACCGCATAGATCACCGATTTCCCACTCTCTGTTCCGATTCTGTATGAATGGAACCGGAGGGTGTGTTTTTTTATGTCTCCGATTCCGCCGATCTCATAATCCGTCAGTTCCCGTTTCAGATCCATAGCGTCACTCTCCTTTATCACCGTAAATCTTACCGTTAGAGTCGCGTATTTCATCATTGTTCTTACCGATAGGACAAAGATTTATGCTCGTATTATATGCGATAATACAGCCAAACACAAGAGAAGGGAGTGAAATATATGAAAACGAGTTCTCACAAGTCCGTATTCAATCTCAAGGAAGCGGCAGCTTACCTGGGAATCAGCGTACCCACACTGGTGCGGCTGCTGGGGAGCGGAGCCATTCCTTATCGCCGTGTGGGGCAGCGGTGGCTCATTGCACGCTCTGCGCTGGATGATTGGCTGAACAGGAAAAACTGAGGAAGGAGTGATCGCCATGACCGACAATACACCAATCACCGTATACACGGCAGAGTGCATCGGTAACGCAGCCAACTGCCTGTATCCCAATGAAGTCAAAATCACGGATGAGTTCTCCGCGAAGCTGGCCTTTGCCAAAGACATGGTCTGCGCCCGGTACAAAAACAACTATCGGAACACCACAAACTTTGAGGTTGCCAACGCCCTGCCCGGGGACTGTGACAACGATCACTCCGATGAGCCTGCTGACTGGGTCACCCCGGAGGACATTGCAGACCTCTTTGCCGATGTTTCCTATGTGCTGCATTACAGTCGCCACCACATGAAGCCCAAAGGCGAGAAAAGCGCCCGCCCCCGGTTTCACATTGTTTTCCTCATTGACCCGGAGCGGGATGCAGACCGCTATACGGCTCTGAAGCAACGCCTGTTGGCGGCATTCCCTTTTTTCGATGCCAACGCCATGGACGCCGCCCGTTTCCTGTTCGGCACGGAAGATCCTCAGGTCATCTATCACCCCGGAACGATTACCCTGAACGCCTTTCTGGATGACCTGGAGAACGAACAGGCTTTTGCCAACATTGGGCGCACCATTCCTGAGGGGAGCCGTAACAGCACCATGTCCCGGATCGGAGCCAGGATCATCAAGCGATACGGCGATACTCCGGAGGCAAAAGATCTGTTCCTCCAGGCTGCCGAGCAATGCTCCCCACCCCTGGAGGAGCGGGAATTAGAAAGCATCTGGGCAGGAAAGCAACGGCTCTATGCCAAAATGTGTAACCAGCCCGGATACATCCCACCGGATGCCTACAACAGTACCGGCCCCGTAGTCTGGGACACGCCCATCCCCTTTGATGAATATGACCTTCCCACATTTCCCGTGGACGCATTGCCGGAGGTCATTCGCCGCTATGTGCTGGCGGTAGCGGAGTCCACCCAAACCGCTGTGGATATGGCGGCGGTAGAGGCTCTGGGCGTTGTGTCCCTGTGCAGCCAGGGAAAATACTTCATCCGGGGAAATGCGGACTGGGCAGAACCCCTCAACACCTACACAGTCGTCATCCTTCCCCCGGCAGAGCGAAAATCCTCGGTGCTGTCCATGATGATCCACCCGGTGGAAGTATATGAAAAAACGGAAAACGAACGGCGCAGCCCGGAAATTGTCAAAAGCCAAATGGAACTGAGCAAGCTGGAAAAGGAGAAGCGCAGTCTGGTGGAACGGGCATCCAAAGGCAAAGCTACCGAGGAGGATATCAAGAACAAGGCCAAAGAAATAGCCGAATACGAACCGGTTAAGCCTCTCCGACTCTTCGTGGACGATGTGACCTCCGAAAAGTTGACTTCCGTTCTGGCTGAGAACAACGGTTGTGCGGCGGTGGTTTCCGCAGAGGGCGGTATCTTCGATATCATCAGCGGCCTGTACAGCCGCAATGTGAATATCGATGTATTCCTCAAAGGTCACAGTGGTGATACCATCCGGGTCGACCGCATCGGCAGAGCCAGCGAAAGCATTATCCACCCGGCATTGACCATGGTGCTGGCAGTGCAGCCAGAGGTGCTGAACGGGCTGATGAGCAACAACACCTTCCGTGGTCGTGGCCTCACCGCCCGATTCCTGTACTCCATGCCAAGATCCACCGTCGGCAGTCGTTCTTTCTCCACGGAACCAATCCCGGAAGGTGTCAGAGTCAGGTATCAGGATCTGATCGAGGCCATTCTTTCCAGCGACAACGAGCAGCAGCCAATCAGCCTGGACGATGGTGCCCAGGAAGTCCTGAAAACCTTGTTCAACGAGGTGGAAGGCCGGCTGAAAGGTGACTTGGCGGAGATCCCCGACTGGGCGGGTAAGTTTGTGGGTTCCGTCCTGCGTATTGGCGGCATTCTGCACGTCATGAAATATCCCAAGGACTCCATGTTCGACTCTGTCGACAGAGAAACCATGGAGAATGCCGTTACCATCGGCAGATACTTTCTGGAACACGCCAAAGCCGCATATTCCCTCATGGGTGCCGATGCCGTAAACAAGAATGCCCAGTATCTGCTCTCCGCCATCAAACGGGAGCGGCTTACGGAGTTCTCCCGCCGGGATGCCATGCGGCTGTGCCGCCGGTTCAAGACCGCCGAGAGCCTGCAGCCTGTGCTGGATCGGCTGTGCGAATACGGCTATCTTGCCGCCAAGCCGCAGCCACCCGCCCACGGAGCGGGAAGAAAGCCCTTGGAGGTTTACCTGACCAATCCGGCTGTGCTGGAGGATGGCGCCGGGGAGGGGCGGTCATAATCTCCGGAGCTTCTTGTCCGGACAACGGGCGTGGGGCCTCATGCGCGAATTCGCATAAGTTTCGGAGGGAATAACCCGACAGGGGCGGGTCAAATCTCTGTGCCATCATAGCCGGACAACGGGCGTGGGGTCTCACGCACAAAATCGCAAATTCAAAAGGGGAATTACCCAAAAATCAAACCCGGGAGGTTTCAATATGACCAAGCATGAAATCGAAATTCTGAATGTCATGCGTAGCCGTGGTAAGACCGCCATGGACATCGCGCTCACCCTTCAGATCTCCGTCAATACCGTTCGATCCTACATCCGCCGCCACCCGCCGGAGGATGCTGTCCGGGTCGAATGCCGCCAGTGCGGAAAGCCCATTCTCCAGGTGAAGGGCAGAAAGGCCAAATACTTCTGCTCTGACAAGTGCCGGAACGCTTGGTGGAACGCCCACCCGGAGAAGGTGCAGCGAAAAGCCTATTACCATCTGACCTGCGAATACTGCGGAAAGGAGTTTATCAGCTATGGCAACCGGAAACGTAAATACTGCTCCCGTCCCTGTTACGCCGACGCAAGAAGATCTCATTCGGTATCGGATACTCTGCGCAATGCTGGATAATCTCTGCCGGGAGGGAGAGCTGGATGCCCAAACCCGCGACCGGGCAAACGCCGTTCTCGCCATGAAAACCGGCCTGAAACAGGACAGTATATTCATTTGAAATTCGTCACTATATGGACTTGCTATATCCTCCGAAACGAGCAATATATGTAGCTGACGATACTTGATACAAAGGAGGATACCATGTCAAGAACCGTAGAACAAATCCAATTTGCACCCCGGATGCCCAAACCCATCCGGGTGGCGGCATACGCCAGAGTGTCCAGCGGCAAGGACGCCATGCTCCACTCTCTGGCGGCCCAGGTGGATCATTACAGCACCTACATCCGCCACCATCACGGCTGGGAGTATGTGGGCGTTTACGCCGACGAAGCCAAGACCGGCACCAGGGACAGCCGGGAGAACTTCCAGCGGATGCTCACCGACTGCCGTTCCGGAAAGATCGATCACATCATCACCAAGTCCATATCCCGCTTTTCCCGGAATACCGTGACCCTTCTGGAAACGGTACGGGAGCTGAAGGAACTGGGCATCAGCGTTTATTTTGAAGAACAGTCCATCGACACCGCTACCGCTGACGGCGAACTGATGCTTTCCATCCTGGCAAGCTATGCCCAGGAGGAAAGCCTCTCCGCCAGCGAAAACCAGAAGTGGCGGGTGAAACGGAACTTTGAAGAAGGCATCCCCTGGCGATTCTTCATGCTGGGCTACCGCCGGGAGAACGGGAAGCTGACTGTCATCCCGGAAGAAGCGGAGATCGTCAGAAGCATCTTCGATGACTACTTGGCTGGAAAGGGTGTCACCGCCATCGCCAAACGGCTGAACGAAAGCGGATACGCCACCCAGAGCGGCTGCGTGTTCCACAAGAGTGCCGTGGAACGAATTCTCCGCAACTATGCCTATACCGGGAATCTCCTGCTCCAGACCAAATTCCGGGAGAACCATCTGACCAAAGTTACCCGGAAAAACCAAGGAGAGCTGCCCCAATATCACGCGACGGACACCCACGAAGCCATCATTCCGCTGGAAACTTTCAATGCCGTCCAGGCGGAGATCCGGCGGAGAAAAGAGAAGTATGCGCCCGCCAAGCCACAACAAATATCCCCCTTTACAGGACTTATCACCTGCGCCATCTGCGGCAAACACTACCGCCGCAAAACCACCGCCACGGGACCGGTCTGGATCTGCTCCACCTACAATTCCTACGGCAAATCCTGCTGCCCCTCCAAAGCTATTCCGGAGGAAAAGTTGATGCAGACCGCTGCCCAAGTTGGGCATACGGGCGAAATAACGGCGATTACAGCCCACAACGATAATCTTCTGGAGTTCACCCTCAAGGACGGAACCAACGCCGTGAAGCGGTGGCAGGATCGCTCCCGTGCCGAGAGTTGGACAGCGGAAATGCGCCGGGCAGCCGGAGAGAAAACACGGGAAAGGAAGCTGCGCCATGCCGAAAGCTAAAAATGTTACGGTCATCCCCGCCACACTGAATATCCATACCAAAACACCCACCAAGGAGCGGGTTCGCCGCCGGGTAGCCGCTTACGCCCGTGTCTCCACGGACAGTGAAGAACAGCTTACTTCCTATGAAGCCCAGGTGGATTACTACACCAAGTTCATCCAGGAGAACCCGGACTGGGACTTCGTGGAGGTTTACACCGATGAGGGCATCAGCGCCGTCAACACCAAGCGCCGGGACGGCTTCAACCGCATGATCCGGGATGCCCTGGCCGGAAAAATCGACCTGATTGTGACCAAGAGTGTGAGCCGATTCGCGCGAAATACCGTGGACAGCCTGACCACCATCCGCAAGCTGAAGGAAACCGGCTGTGAGTGCTTTTTCCAGAAAGAAAACATCATGACCTTCGACTCCAAGGGGGAATTGCTCATCACCATCATGTCCAGTCTGGCTCAGGAGGAAAGCCGTAGCATCTCCGAAAATGTCACCTGGGGACAGCGGAAACGGTTCTCCGACGGTAAGGTCAGCATCCCTTACGGCCAGTTCCTGGGTTACCGCAAAGGTGCCGACGGACTGCCGGAGATCGTCCCGGAGGAAGCGGAGATCGTCAAACGCATCTACCGCCAGTTCCTTCAGGGGAAATCCACAAATGCCATCGCCACCATGCTGACGGAGGAGGGCATCCCTACCCCCGGAAAAAAGACCGTCTGGCAGAGAGCCACCGTGGAGAGCATCCTGCGGAACGAAAAGTACAAAGGTTCCGCACTGCTTCAGAAGTCTTTTACGGTGGATTTCCTCACCAAGAAAACCAAGATCAACGAGGGAGAGGTTCCCCAGTACTATGTGGAGGACAGCCACCCTGCCATCATCGAACCCTGGGAATGGGAGCAGGTTCAGGTGGAGTTGGAACGGCGCAAAAACAGCCGCAACCGTCACCATCAGACCAGCCCTTTCTCCGGGAAGATCATCTGTGCCGACTGCGGAGATATTTTCGGAGCAAAGACCTGGCACTCCACCGACCGCTACCGCCGTGTTATCTGGCAATGCAATGGCAAGTTCAAAGGGGAACGCAAATGCGAAACACCCCACCTGACCGAGGAGCGACTGAAAGAACTGTACTTGGCAGCCCTTGGGGAGTATCTTTCCGATCGGAATGCCGCCATCGACCAGCTCCGCTATGCCCAGCGAATGCTCACGGACACGGACTTCATTGAGGAAGATATCCGGGCTTTGGAAGAGGAATTGACCACCGTCACCGGGATGCTACGCCTGTGCATTGCAGAAAATGCTGCCAACACCATGACCGAAGAAACCTACCATACCACCCACGCCGAACTGTGCAGCCGCTTCGAAGAAACCGAAGCCAAGCTGGCGGCACTGCACAAGCAGCGGGACAAGATGAAAGCAGACGCCATCACCATCGGCGGCATGATGTTTGAACTGGGTGAACTGGATGCCCTGCCCGTAGCCTTCGACGAAAAACTCTGGCACGGCACCATCGACCATGTCACCGTCCACGCTGACGAGCGTGTGGTGTTCCATTTTAAGGACGGGAAGAAAATTGTAACAAGGCTATGAAATATTATAGAAACAGGCCCAGGCTGGCAGGGACAACCCTGCTGACCTGGGTCCTCTTCATATGTTCCAGATGTAGTTTCCCTCCGCTCATTCATTCCCGGTAGCACTTCTCATCACTTCCAGCATCATTCTTCCACCCAGACGGAAGCTGTTCTGGAACAGCAGACACTCGGTCATAACCTGATATTCCCTGACACAATCTGCATACTTGGTAAACAATTCCTTCTGTTCCTCAGTCATGGTTGCCAACAGCTTGTCCTCATTCCGGCTGATCAGCTGGAGCAGCTCCTTGTACTCCTTGCCGGAAGAAGTATCATATTCTGCCGGTTCGATGTTGCCATACCAGAATTCTTCCAAAATGTTCATAACATCACCCTCCACAAAAAGTGTGTGTGATGTTAACTCTGGCGGCGGTAAATTACAAGTAGGTGATCTGCCCGAATTTTGACTGTCCTTTTTGTCCTTTCTGTCCCATGGGTATCAATAAAAAACCGTCCATATCCGGGGTTACTCCCAGCCATGGACGGTTCTGTGTATATAGAAAATAATAATTTATCGTTTATATTCTTATAACGATTCATGTTTTACCAATCCCTGTCTTTTCAGACCATGGCCGCATCAAATCCGGGCATACAATTTGCTTATTGCTGGAAATGTTCGAAATATCCCCGGTTTCCTTCCAAAAACATCCCCAGAACGGGAACAAATAAAAAATTACCGTTGTTGAAATTGTATCAACAACGGTAACTGATTTGGTTGCGGAGGCAGGACTTGAACCTGCGACCTCCGGGTTATGAGCCCGACGAGCTGCCAACTGCTCTACTCCGCGATATTCACAAGGACCGGATGGTGCCGGTGACCGGACTCGAACCGGTACGGTATTGCTACCGGGAGATTTTAAGTCTCCTGTGTCTGCCATTCCACCACACCGGCGGATATCGGCAACACCTAATATACCACATCCCCGTCCCGGTGTCAACACTTTTTCCCGAAAACATCAAAAATCGTGGAGTGCCCCGGCTAAATATGCGGTCTGCCTCATTTTGCTGGATAAATAGATGCTGTATCTAACGGAGTTTGCGGAAAAAATCGTTGTATCTTATGTTAAAATGCTGTATAATATTTAGAGTTTTATGCGTTATGCACCGGAGAGGAGAAACACACGATGAACGATCGCAAGGGCTTCGGATCAAACTTCGGTTTTCTGATGGCCGCTGTGGGCTCGGCTGTGGGGCTGGGCAATATATGGGGCTTCCCCAACAAAATGGGTGCCAATGGTGGCTTCCCCTTCCTGATCCTGTATCTGGCGCTGGCACTGTGCTGCGGCGTTATCATCATGCTGGGTGAGCTGGCGCTGGGCCGCAAGACGGGCCATGGCGCTGTGGGCGCTTACCAGAGCATCTCCAAGCGCTTCAAGTGGCTGGGCTGGCTGGGTATTGCTGCTGCGGCGCTGATCTTCAGCTTTTACAGCGCTCTGGGCGGCTACTGTCTGCGCTATGTGGTGGTGAACTTTGGCAACCTCATCGGCGCCGAATTTGGCACTAACGGAGTGGGCGGCGCCGACGTGTTTCAGGGGCTGCTGAGCCAGCCCGACGTGTCCATCGCCTTTGCGCTGGCCTTCATGCTCATCACCATGCTGGTGGTCATGTGCGGCGTAGGCGGCGGCATCGAGCGGGTCTGCTCCGTGGGGATGCCGGCTCTGTTCTTCATCCTCATCATCTGCATCATCCGCTCCTGCACCCTGCCGGGTGCGGCGGACGGCCTGAAGTATATGTTCGTCCCCGGCTGGGCCGTGGCTAACGGCATCATCGACGAGGCTCCCGGCTTCTGGAGGGTCCTCACCGCCGCCGGCGGGCAGATGTTCTTCTCCCTGTCTCTGGGCGCCGGTGTCATGATCACCTACGGCTCCTATCTGGATAAGAAGCAGGATCTGGGCAAGAGCACCATGATCATCGTGGGCATGGACACCGTGGTGGCCCTGATGGCCGGTCTGTGTGTCATTCCCGGACGCTTTGCCCTAGACCCCAACGGAGCTTTGGGCGGCCCGGAGCTGCTGTTTATCACCATGCAGAACGTGTTCGATAAGATGGGACCCGCCGGTCCCGTGTTCGGCATCCTGTTTTACCTGCTGGTGTTCTTTGCCGCCATCTCCTCCTCCATCTCCATGCTGGAGGTCATCGTGGCCCATTTCTGCGATAAGGCACGGGAAAAGGGCAAGGGCGACCGCCGCAAGCTGTATTCCGCCATTGCGGTGGTGATCTGTGCGGCCCTGTGCGCTCTGGTCTGCGCCGACGGTATGGGCAGCAATCACATCTCCCCGGCGGAGCTGCTGGGTCTGGCCGGCGCCAAGCTGCCCGGCTGGAGCACCAGCTGGCTGGGTCTGTTCGACAGCGTGGCCGAAGGCCTGCTGATGCCCTTGGGGGCGCTGCTCATGTGCCTGATGATCAGCTGGGAGCTGAAGCCGGATGCCCTGCGGCAGGAGATCCTCCTCAACGGCGAGAACCGTCCTTGGGTCTATGATTTCTTCCGTCTCTGCGTGAAGTATATCACGCCGCTGTGTATGCTGATGATCCTGTACGGGCAGATCTCCGATTTCTTCATTGCCTGATAAATAAAACCAATAGGGGGACGCCATGCGTCCCCCTATTGGTTTTATGGGGCCGGGTCATCAGACCCCGGCGTGCTTTCCGACTGCGGACGCCCGTATCCTTCTCGTCATCACCTCTGGTCAGACGCAATGTATTTTTCGTCTCCGTGGAGAAAAATTCCGGGAGTGCCGGTATCGAAACAGGCCCCGTCCATCGGACGGGGCCTGTTCTTGCGCTTTTGGGGAATTTGCAGCTCCTCTTACCGCAACCTGACTTACCCGTAGTACGCCATGAGCATATCCACCACGGTGCCGTAGCTCTGGACGCCACGGCTCTCGCCGTTGCTTTTGAGGAAGGAGTCGTAGACCTTGCTGGCAGCGTCGTTCACCGGCCCCTCGAAGGCCGCCCAATAGGCGCTGTTCTGCCGCAGGTCTGCCACCACCGTATCCGGCAGTGTATCCCGGATGACCTGCCACCGGTCCGGGTCCGCCCGGTACAGGGCGTTGCTCAGATGCACATACCCCATCAGCAGCCCGGAATACCGGTATACCGGGTCGCCGCTGGCCAGAGACACGGCAATGGCAATGAAGTTGCACTCCTGCTCCGAGGCGATGCCCCGCTGATGGGCCATCTCATGGACGATGGTGGAGGGCAGAAAGCTGGCGGGGCAGTCCACATTGAGGTTGGCCTCCCCGGTGAAGGGGAAGTAGAAGCCCGTGAAGTCCATGGCGCTGAGCACTGTGGAGCAGCTGATGGCCTTGGGCGTGTGATCCTTCATCCGCAGACAGGGGAACTCCTCATAGGAGGGGGCGTACACCGACGTGGCGGCGGCGAAGATCTCCTGCCGGGACACGGCAAAGCAGCCATTCTCGTCCCGCTGCACATTGTCTGCCGCCTGTGCCAGCTGGTGGGCAAAGTCCGCCGTGACGGCCTCTAACTCCTCCACGGTACAGGAGCGGGCATAGATGCCGGACTGCTGCTGGAAGGAGTCGGCATAGTAGTTGACGCCCCACAGCAGGCAGAAGCCCGCATAGATGCTCAGCCCGCTGCACACCACTGTCAGGAAGAAGCGGTACAGAGTCCGGCCCCGGTGGGGCTGAGTCACCATCCGCCGGAGGACGTTGGCCACATAGAAGACAGACACGGACAGCAGCACGATATACAACACCTCCGCTATGGAGGTGCGGAACAGATAGCAGACGCTGGCCACCGCCCGCTCCCAAGGCATGATGACGTGGCGGCTGAGCCAGTTCATCAGCCCCGGCACCGGCCGCAGGGCGAAATACACTGCCAGCAGGGCTGCCACGGCCAAAAGCCACCGGTGCAGTCCCCGGTGGCGTCTGTAAAACTCCCTCATAGCGCTCACAGCTCCAGCGGGCGGCCCGTCAGATCCATCACCGTCCGCAGCGTCACCAGCAGACGGCCCGTTTCGTCGGTGATGTCCGTGTGGCAGAAGCAGAGAGACTTGCCCATGCGATCCACGTGGCCCACGGCGATGAGGGTGCTGCCCAGCCCCGCCGCATCCAGAAAGTCGATGGAGGCGTTGACGGTGAGGCACACTTCCTGCCGCAGGGTCAGGACCGCCGTTCCGGCGGCGATGTCCGCTAAGGCAAACAGGATGCCGCCGTGGGCCGTCCCCCAGCGGTTCAGGCTCTCCGGCTGAAGCGTCAGCTCCACACGGGTCTCGCCGTCCTGCAGGTCCGTCACCCGGATGTGATTGTGTACGGTAAATGGCTCGGCCTTGGTGCCGTAGGCCAGTAATTTCTCTTTCAGCTCGTTGGTCATATGCTCTCACTCCGCCGCTGCTAACAGCGCCTTGGTATAGTCCTCCTTGGGATGGTCGTAAAGCTCCTCCACCGGCCCCTGCTCCACGATGCGTCCCCGGTGCATCACAAGGCACCGGTCGCAGATCTCATACACCACGTTCAGATCGTGGGAGATAAACAGGTACGACAGCCCGTACTCTCGGCGCAGCCGGGCGATGAGCTCCAGTATCTGAGCCTGAATGGTGACGTCCAGCGCCGACACCGCCTCGTCAGCGATGATGAGCCCCGGCTTCTGGATCAGCGCCGTGCCGATGCACACCCGCTGCCGCTGGCCGCCGGACAGCTCCGACGGGTACATTTTGCCGCACTCCGGCGGCAGACCTACCAGCTTCATGATCTCCGCCACCCGCCGCTGTACCTCGGCGGCGTCGTATTTCCCGTAGATCCGCAGGGGTTCGGACAATATCCACTCCACCGTGCGGCTGGGGTTCATGGCGCTGGCCGGGTCCTGAAACACCATCTGAGGGCGCTTGCTGTGATGGATGATCTCCCCCTCACAGTCCGGCAGCATCCCCAAAATGGCACGGGCCAGCGTGGATTTACCGGAGCCGGATTCGCCCACCAGCCCCAGTATCTCGCCCCGGTACAGGTCAAAGCTCACGTCGTGGAGCACCTGCTGCCGTCCCCGGCACAGCACGCCGGAGGGCCGATACCACACGTTCAGGTGCCGTACCTCCAGAATGGGTTCGCTGTTCATAGCTTCCTCCTTGTGGGAATGGCGGCAATGAGCCGCTGAGTATAGGGGATCTGCGGGTGGAAGAAGATCTGGTCCACCGGCCCCGTCTCCACGATGCGGCCCTTTTCCATCACCGCCACACGGGTGCAGAGCTTACGCACCACATGGAGGTTGTGGGAGATGAAGAGGATGGACATTCCCATCTCCTGATTCAGCCGCTTCAGCAGGGCCAGTATCTGGGCCTGAATGGTGACATCCAGCGCCGTGGTGGGCTCGTCCGCCAGCAGCAGACGGGGCCGGGCCACAATGGCGGCGGCGATCATCACCCGCTGGAGCATTCCGCCGGAGAGCTCGTGGGGGTACTTGCGATAGACCCCCTCCGGGTCCGGCAGCTCCACGTCCCGCAGAGCCTGCAGGGCCCGCTGCCTCCGCTCCTGCGCCGACAGGTCCGTGTGGACCCGCAGGCACTCCTCCACCTGCTTGCCGATCCGCATGGTGGGGTCCATGGCGCTCATAGGCTCCTGAAACACCACACAGATATCCTTGCCCTGAATGGCACGGATGCGCTGGCCGCCGGCGTGGAGCAGATCCTCGCCGTCCAGCAGGATGCGGCCCCGGAAATCCGCCTGCTCCGGCCGCAGCAGGCCGGACACCATCATGGCCGTTACGGTCTTGCCGGAGCCGGATTCGCCCACCAGCCCCATAATTTCACCGTCCTGCACCGTCAGGTCGATGCCCCGTACCGCCTCGTGGTCGGAGGTATGGAACTGCACATGAAGGTCCTTGATCTCCAGCATGGCGCTACCTCCCCCATTTCTTCTGCTGCAGGCCCTCGCCGATGAGGCTGACCCCTAAGATCAGCAGCACGATGATACTGCCGCAGGTGAGCATATACCACGGCGCACGAACCATGTAGCTCTGGGACTCGGACATCATGTAGCCCAGAGACACCTCCGGCGGCTTGACACCAATGCCCAGAAAGCTCATGCTGGCCTCCGCCAGAACGGCGTTGTTAAACCCGATGGCCAGCGTCGGCAGCAGCACCTGCCGGGTGTTGGGCAGGATGTGTACCAGCATGATCCGCAGGTGGCTGGCCCCCATGAGCCGGGCGTTTTTCACATAGTTCATCTCCCGCTGCCGGGCGAACTCCCCCCGTATGACACGGGCGTAGCTGGGGATGAAGGCGATGCCCAGCGCCAGAATGACGTTGTAGGTGCCGAAGCCCAGCAGGGAGATGAACACCAGCGCCAGCAGGATGCTGGGAAAGGCGGTGACAGCGTCGTTGACCCGCATCAGCAGCTCGTCCACCAGCCCGCCGAAGTAGCCGGTGAGGGCGCCCACCAGTGTTCCCACCACGGCGCCGATGGTCACGGTGCAGGCGCTGATGAAGAAGGTGGTGCGGGCACCCACCATGACCCGGCTGAAAATATCCCGGCCGAAGTTGTCCGTACCGAACAGGTGCCGCAGGGAGGGCGCAGCGAATTTCTCGCTGCCGGACATGGCCGTGGGGGCATAGGGCGTCCAGAAGCAGCCCACCAGCGCCATGGCCGTGATGACCGCCGTGATGGCAAGGCCGATGCGGAGATAGTGATTCTTTTTCTGGTGCAGCAGCACGGAGCCCGCCCCCTTTCCATAGAAATTTCTCTTTACAAATGTGTGCGGCTCAATCCGTCAGCCGCAGACGGGGATCCAGCCGCTGATTCAGCAGATCCCCCAGCAGGTTCACCAGCACCACCCAGAAGGCCACCAGTACCACGACGGCCTGCACCACCGGATAGTCCCGGTTGGAGATGGAGGTCAGCAGCAGCCGCCCCAGCCCCGGAATGGCAAAGACCTGCTCGATGACCACAGAGCCTGCCACGATATCCGCCACCGTCATGGCCAGAAAGCTCACCACCGGCGGCAGGGCGTTTCGCAGCACATGGAGGTACAGGGTGGCCCGCCGGTCGTTGCCCCGGCTGTACGAGGTGCGGACGTAGTCCTTGTTCATCTCCGCCAGCAGCGCCGAGCGCAGCATCTTCACCGTCATGGCGATGCGGGGGATGGCGATGGCGGCGGCGGGGAAGACCAGATAGCCGGCGCTCTGCCAGAAGCTCTCCGCCGGTGAGACGAAGCTCCCCGGTACGAACCACCGCAGCAGCAGGCCGAACAGGTACGTCAGCAGGATGCCGGTAAAGAAGGCCGGCACCGCCATCAGTACCTGATTCACCACCGTCAGGGCCTTATCCAGCGCCCCGCCGCTGTGGCGGGCGGTGAAGAGTCCCAGCGGGATGGACAGCACCACGATCAGCAGAAACGACAGCAGGGTCAAAAGCCCCGTCACGGGAATTTTCCCCTGCAGCATCTGGCTTACCGGCATACTGTAATTGTACGACGAGCCCATGTCCCCCCGGACGAAATCCCCCAGCCAGCTGACGTACCGCTCCAGAAACGGGCGGTCCAGCCCCAGCTCCTGCCGCAGGGCCTCCACCCGCTCCGGGGTGGCCTGTTCGCCCAGCAGCTTGGCGGTGGGGTCGCCGGGAATGATGCGAAAGGCCAGAAAGGCCAAAAATGAGACGATGACCATGGTCAGCAGCATCCACACGATCTTCTTTGCCGCATATTTCATGGTCATCGCCTCATTTCTATGGGGACGGTCTCGCCGTCCTTATTTCACAAAATGCACCGTGGACAGATCCAGCACATAGATGGGGTAGAACTCCAGCCCCGCCAGATTCTGACGCATGGCCACCAGATCCGCCAGATCCTGAATGTACAGGTTGGCGGCGGTGTCGGAGAGCATGGTCTCCATTTGCTTGTAGACCTCCGCCTGCTGCGCATCGTCGGAGGCGTTCATGGCCTGCGTGAACAGCGCATCGTAGTCGGGATTGTTGTAGTTGACAAAGTTCTTGGCGTTGTCGGAGGTAAAGCGCTCCAGCAGCGCACGGGCCGTCATGGCACTGGCATCCAGACCCACCAGCGTGGCCTGGAAGTCCCGGCCCTTATAGACCTGCTCATGCCACACGCCCCACTCCATGGGCTGGATGGTGACGTTGACGCCCACAGCACGCAGCTGCTCGGCCACCACCTCCGCCGTGTCCATATGGGGCTGATAGTTGGAGGGAACGGAGATGGTCATGTCAAAGCCGTTGGGATAGCCGGCCTGTGCCAGCAGCTCCTTGGCCTTGGCGGGGTCATAGGGGTACTTCTGCACCAGCTCCGGCAGGAAGTACTTGGTGAAGGCCGGATAGATGCTGCTGCCCAGCGCCGTACCGTGGCCGTCAGCGATCATGTCCATGATGGTCTGGCGGTCGATGGCGTAGCACAGGGCCTGACGCACCTGCTGATTGTCAAAGGGGGCCACGGCGTTGTTCAGATACACCGCCTGTACCAGATTCATGGTACCCTCCAGAATCTGGAAGTCGCTGTCCAGCTGCGCCGTCTGAGACGAGGTCAGATGGGCGCACAGGTCGATGGACTTGCCCTTCAGGGCCGTCACCAGCGCATCGGCACTCTCGTAAATTTTATAGGTCACCTTATCCAGATAGGCGGGGGTTCCCCAGTAATCGTCAAAGCGCTGGATGACGAAGCTCTCCTGCGGGGAGCGGGACACGTACATGAACGGGCCGGTACCCACGGGATGGGTAGCCTGATCGTCGTAGCCCTTGGGGATGATGGCGCTGGTAAGATAGCTGATGAACTCCAGATCCCGCTGGGCAATGGTGATGGTCACGGTCCTTTCGTCAACGGCCTTGACCTCCTGGATAACAGAAAACGCCGGCACCAGAGGCGTACCCTCCGATGTATCGGCGCAGCGTTCGATGGAATATACCACATCCTCCGCCGTCACCGTTGCGCCATTATGGAACTTCACACCCTCGCGCAGGGTAAAGGTATAAGTTCTTCCGTCCTCAGACAGCTCGTAGCGCTCCGCAACAGCGGGGATCAATTCACCCTTGGAATTGGGCTTTACCAAGCCCTCAAACAGGTTGAACAAGACCTCTCTGGTTCCTGCGGTCACCATCCGGTGAGGGTCAAGACTGTCATCCAGGTCCTTGGCGATGCCAACGGTGATCTCTCCGCCGCTGACTGCTTCGCCGCCGTTATTTCCTTGTCCGCCCTGATCTTTGCTGCCGTCTCCGCAAGCGGTGAGTACGGTGCAGACCAGTCCCAGCGTCAGGAAAAGAGCCAATAGTCTCTTCTTCATGTCTTCTCCTTCCTTGCCGCCCTTTCGGCGGCAGGCCAGAAATAATGGTCGCCCCCGGCCTGTGTGATCGTGTGGCATCACCCGGCGAGGGCCTGTCGATATGCAGTTGTCGAAGTGCAATGTACCACATTTCCCCACGGTTTGCAAGAGAAAGTTTCGTTTTTACAAAAAAATGCGGGGAAAGCTCTCACACCTCCCCGGCAAAAACCCGGCAGCCCGCAAAAAAGCACCGGCATCCCCTGAGGGGATGCCGGTGCGGGAGCTGCGCTGTCAGTTGGTCTCCGTTGGCGGAGCGGGAGGCTCCTCCGGCGGCATGGGCTCCTGATCCCGGTGGACGTATTCACAGGCCTCCAGCGGCATATGACGCTTTTCCAGCCGCCGGTCGGTGAGGTACTTTACCAGCGTCTGCAGGCAGGCGAAGATGGGGACGCCCAGGAACATTCCCAGCACCCCGGCAAAGCCGCCGCCTACGGTGATGGCCACCACCACCCAGAAGCTGGAGATGCCGGTGGCATCGCCCAGGATCTTGGGGCCGATGATGTTGCCGTCGATCTGCTGCAGAACGATGATGAACACGATGAAGATCAGGCACTGCTTGGGGCTCACCAGCAGGATCAGGAAGGCACTGGGCGCTGCGCCCAGGAACGGCCCGAAGAAGGGGATCATGTTGGTGACGCCAACCACCACACTCACAAGGGGCGTGTAGGGCAGCGAGAAGATGGAGCAGCCGATGAAGCACAGAATGCCGATGATGAGGGAGTCCAGCATCTTGCCCCGGACGAAGCCGCTGAAGATCTGATCCGTCTTGCGGGTGGCCCGCACCACCCAGCGGGCCTGCTCCTCCTGCAGGAGGGCATACAGCAGCTTGCAGCACCGGGCCAGACTCTTCTCCTTCATGGCCAGCAGGTACACGGAGATGATGATGCCCACCAGGAAGTTGGTGGTGAAGGTCACAAGACCCCAGATGCCTGTCCAGATGCCGCCGGTGATGGTGGTGAGCATCTGCTGGGCGCCGGGCAGTACCTGCTCCGTCAGCACCTTCATGAGGTCATTGTAGTAGTTCTCCAGATTCGTCTCCATCCAGCCGGCGATCTCCGGGTTCTTCTCCAGCAGATTGGTGACCCAGACATATATCTTATTATAGTAGCTTTCGGCGTTGTTGATAAGCATGGCCACACTGTCGATGAGCTGGGGGATCAGCACGCTCATCAGCAGATACAGCAGGTACGCCACCACGGCCCACGTCAGCAGGATACTGACACCCCGCAGCAGACCGCCCCGGAGCTTGGGCTCCTGACCCTTGCTCAGCCGCTTCAGCCCCTTACGGATCAAGCCCTCGATCCAGTTGACGATGGGTGCCAGCAGATAGGCCATGGCGAAGCCGTACAGCACCGGGGCCAGCACCGTCACCAGCTTGCCCAGATAGCGCTGGAGGGTGCCGTTCATATAGAATGTATCGTAAAAGGCAAGGATGGCGCAGACGGTGAGAAACACCGTCAGGCCCCATTTGAAATAGTGGCTTTTTTGCTGCTTCATGGGTGGACTCCTTCCGCCGAAGTAGGTACGCACAACGTACCATAACATCTTATATATTACCGAAAGCCCGCCGCCAATGCAAGCCCGCCGGCAAATTTTTCTTTAAGAATGTGTGCAGAAACCGTTCAGGACTTCTCCGGCGGCACCCATTGCTTTTTCCGGCAGAGAGGAGTATAATAAAAACACTATGCTGTCTTCTGTGGAAACACAAAACCGAGAACCGTGTGCAAAAGAGGAGAACCGGTATGGATAAAAAGCTTCTGTTTATCGTCAATCCACGTGCGGGGCGCACCAAATCCTTTGCGCCGCTGTTTGATGCGGTGGCCTGCTTTTCCAAGGCGGGCTATCTGGTGAAGGTATTCCTCACTGAGAGACGTGGAGACGCTACCCGTGCGGCGGCAGAGTTGGGCGGAGCATACGATCTGGTGGTCTGCGCCGGCGGCGACGGCACCTTCAACGAGATGGTGTCCGGCCTGATGCAGCTGCCTGAGTGTCCGGAGGTGGGCTATCTCCCCAACGGCAGCACCAACGACTTTGCCGCCAGCCTGCATATCCCCGCCACGCCGCTGAAGGCGGCGGAGAGCATCGTAAACGGCCACCCCTTCTATCTGGATGTGGGCCGCCACAACGACCGATACTTTGCCTATGTGGCTTCCTTCGGGGCCTTTACCCGCAGTTCCTACTCCGTGCCGCAGGCCACCAAGAACGCTCTGGGTCACTTCGCCTATATTCTGGAGGGCATGAAGGATCTGGACTCCCTGCGGCCCTACCGCTGCCGGGTGGAGACGGGAGAGGAGACCTTCGAGGGGGAGTTCATCTTCGGAGCCGTGTGCAACTCCACCTCTCTGGGCGGCATCATGAAGCTGGACCCCAGCCGGGTGCAGATGGACGACGGAGCCTTTGAGCTGCTGCTGCTGCGGATGCCCAAGACGGCCTTCGACCTGCAAAGCCTCATCGCCGCCATCAGCCGAATGGACTACAACGGCCCCGGCGTCATTTTCCGCCATGTGCAGCAGGTGACCGTCACCACCGATGAGGATCTGCCCTGGTCGCTGGACGGGGAGTACGCCCCCAGCGCCCCCCGTGTAGAGCTGCGGAACCTCCCCGGTGCCATCCCCCTGATGCTGTGCCGGTGAGTGGGTGAAGGAGAACCTGTGAAAAAGCCGAACAGACGCCGTCTGTTCGGCTTTTGTGCGGGGCGGAGGATACTCCTCTTGTGTTTCGGCAAAGTTTCGCTACCCTTTTTCAAGCTTCTATGTTAATATATAGTCGTATTTTTTGAGTGCCAAGCTCAGAACAGCAAAATGCGACGGCCCATTGGGGCGTTATATATCACTCACACGGCAAAGGATGTGGACCTATGATCTTTCAGCGCAAGGGCGGCGGCGTCAGCTGGCTGCTGGTGGGGCTGGGCAACCCCGGCTCCAAATACGAGAGTACCCGCCACAACATGGGCTTTCTGGCGGTGGACGGGCTGGCCCGGCGGAAGGGCTTCCGCTTCAATAAGCTGCGCTTCCGGGCGTGGACGGCGGAGTGGATGGTGAACGGGGAAAAGGTGCTGGTGATGAAGCCCCAGACCTATATGAACCTCTCCGGCGAATCCGTAGGCGAGGCGGCCCGGTTCTATAAGATCCCGGCGGACCACGTGGTGGTCATCTCCGACGATATCTCCCTGCCGGTGGGTAAGCTCCGCATCCGCACCGGCGGCAGTGCCGGCGGCCACAACGGCCTGAAGAACATCATCCAGCATCTGGGAACCGATCAGTTCCCCCGCATCAAGGTGGGGGTAGGCGCTCCGGGGCAGGCGGGCTATGACGTGGTGGACTGGGTCATCGGCCGTCCTCTGGGCGAGGATCAGAAGGTGCTGATGGAGGCGCTGGACCGTGCCGGTGATGCTGCGGAGGTATTGATCTCGCAGGGGCCTGACCGGGCCATGAACCGGTTCAACTGATTCGGCGGTTTTGCCTTTGAAGGGCAGGACTTAGTCAGCAACTCTTGCAAACGACGAAGGAAGTGCAGAAACCATCGGTTTCTGCTGGCGTTCTTTGGCGTCTTTCTGCCCGGAGACAGACACACATCATTTTTCACGCATATTTCCCTGCTTTTTCAGGTAACTTACAGCATAGGGGCGTATACGTCAGTATACGCCCCCAAAGGCGTTCCCGGCCCATGTACGCCGGGAACGGACATTTCATCATCGGAAGGAGGCGGCAGGATGGAAGCTCTGCTGCGGGAGCTGTGGCAGCTCCGGGAGATACAGGAGCTGGCGCAGCTGATGGAGAGCGGCGGCGGCCCGGCGCTGGTGACGGGCCTGAGTCCGGTACACCGGGCCATGACGGCGGCAGCGCTGCGGCTGAAGTCCGGGCGGCCCCTGCTGATGCTCTGCGCCGACGAGGGGGAGGCCCGGCGGCAGGCGGCGGACCTGCGGTCCCTCACCGGCCGGGAGCCTGTCCTGCTGACGGGCCGGGAGCTCCACTGGCGGGAGCTGGCGGCGGTGAGCCGTCAATGGGAATACCGGCGGCTGGAGGCCCTGTACCGCATCCGGCAAGAGGAGTCCCCGGTGATCGTCACCAC
>OLSP01000437.1_pt1 | contig 42066 bp, 51 predicted proteins | sample 1672941 | NCBI WGS metagenome assembly OLSP01 (sample SAMEA3136739, study PRJEB25190) | human gut metagenome | reverse complement strand
CTCCCACAAATTGTGACGCACATCTTGCAGAAAGCCTTTTTCAAACACGCTCTAAAGTTTTATTTTATTCCCGAAAATCCATATAGACAAACCTTACAATCTTAAGTATACTGGTACAGTGAATATTAAGTAACCGCCATATTGACTTGTCTGATTTTTCATATGCTGCCTCTGTTTCTTGGCCTTTTTGAAAAATTATTTCCGGATTTCGGATCTATGACCAACAGCCAGGAGCTGGATGTGCTGTGCTATATTCTTGTGGTAAGTATTGGCTCAAGCTGATGAATTACATCAATCATGAGGATCCCAAGGCTTTTGTAACCGTATATAATGTTTCAGATATGCGTTACCAGCCTAAGCATTAAGGATAAAACAATAGTAAAGGAGATTATTGCTATGACAGTAACAGAGAGAATCGCGGCTCTTCGCGAGAAGATGCGGGAGAAAAAAATAGATGCCTATCTTGTTCCCACAGATGATTTTCATGCATCAGAGTATGTAGGAGAATATTTTAAGTGCAGGAAATTTATCACAGGCTTTACCGGTTCTGCAGGAAGAGCTGTGATCATGCAAGACATGGCTGGTTTATGGACAGACGGCCGCTATTTTATCCAGGCTGCAGCACAGCTGGAGGGCACAGGTGTAGAGCTTTTTAAAATGGGCGAGCCGGACGTTCCCACTGTACACCAGTTTTTGGAGGAAAAATTAGGAAAGGGCATGTGTCTGGGCTTTGATGGAAGAACTGTCAGTGCGAAGGAAGCAGCTGAGCTTACAGAGCTTCTTGAAAAGAAGGGCGCAGCTCTTTGCGTAGATTATGATCTGGTAGGAGAAGTATGGGAAGACCGCCCTGAGCTTTCATGCGAGCCGGTTATGGAGCTGGACGTGAAGTGGGCAGGAGAATCTCGCGCTGACAAATGTGCAAGGATCCGCAAGGCAATGGAAGAGAAGAAGGCAGATGCCTTTGTGCTGACCTCTCTGGATGATATCGCATGGCTTTTAAATATCCGCGGCGGCGATGTGCATTGCTGTCCGGTTGTTCTTTCTTACCTGGTAATGACCAAAACCCAAATCCTTCTGTTCGCAAATGAAAAAGCATTTCCGGCAGAAATCAAGGATGCACTGGCAAAGGATGGCGTAGCCCTTCTTCCATATGACAATATTTATGAATATGTAAAAACATTCACAACAGATATGAAAGTCCTTCTTTGTAAAAAGAAAGCTAACAGCCGCCTCGTAGGCAGTATCCCGGAGGGCGTAGCTGTTCTGGATGAAGAGAATCTTACCTTCCTTCCAAAAGCAATCAAAAATCCGGTGGAAGTAGAGAATGAGCGCATTGCCCACATTAAAGACGGTGTGGCTCTTACAAAATTTATTTACTGGTTAAAGAAAAATGTGGGCAAAATTCCAATGACGGAGCTTAGTGTTACTAAGAAGCTCTATAGCCTGCGCAAGCAGCAGGAAAACTTTATCGGCAACAGCTTTGATCCTATTATTTCTTACGGTGTTCATGCTGCCATTAATCATTATTCTGCAACACCTGAAACAGATATTTCCATTGAACCGGGAAATTTCGTTCTGGCAGATACCGGCGGGCATTATTACGAGGGCACTACAGATACCACACGTACCATTGTTATGGGTTCTGTAAATGACGAACAGAAGAAATACTTTACAGCCGTTTTACGCGGTATGCTGAACCTGGCAAATGCAAAATTCCGTTATGGATGCACAGGCGTCAACCTGGATTATCTGGCTCGGGGGCCACTTTGGGAGCTTGGACAGGATTTTAATCACGGAACCGGTCATGGAGTTGGCTATCTGCTGAATGTCCATGAAGGGCCAAACAGCTTCCGCTGGAGAATCATTCCGGGAGATAACGCAGTGCTGGAAGAGGGCATGATCACCTCAGATGAACCTGGATATTATGTGGAGAATGAATACGGAATCCGTCATGAAAATATGATCGTATGCAAGAAGGCAGAAAAAACAAGCTTCGGACAGTTTATGTGCTTTGAGCATCTGACTATGGTTCCCTTTGACCTTGACGGTGTAGTTCCACAGCAGATGTCTGTCCAGGAGAGAGCACTCCTTAATGATTATCATGCACAGGTATATGAGAAGATTTCTCCATATCTGAATGAAGATGAGAGAGCATGGCTTAAGGAAGCTACCCGAGCAATCTGATTCCTGAATAATTGTATTTTGATACCAGATTGCTACGTGCTTTGCACTCCCGCAATCTTCATTGTATCAAGCTGTCAAAAAGCCCCGGATCAAGCCGGGGCCTTTTTAACAGCTTTTTTGGGGAAAATTCAGGAAAGGGAATCCAAAAGCTGCGAGATTGTCTGATTTAATACAGGATGCCGCAGGTAAGGGGCGATCTGATTCATAGGAATAAGAACAAATGTTCGGTTCTGTAAATCAGTATGGGGAATATGAAGCGCCGGGCTGTCAATAATCTCCTGGTCATAAAACAGAATATCAAGATCCAGCGTCCGTGGTCCCCAGTGAATAACGCGTTCCCGGTTTGCCTCCTGCTCCAGCTGATGCAGGCGCCCTTTTCCTAATCTGCATCATCCTGCTTCTCCTGGTAAGCCTCCGCCGCAAAAGCGTGCTTCTGGAAGAAGCCAGAAAGGCGGCTTCCCAATGAAAAAGAAAAAAGCCGACAGCAAAAATATATGCAAATGGGAGAGGAGCTCTCCATCACCTACTCCCTGGATACCGGCATTGCATCTGACAGCCTTACCGCCACAGCTTCCTACACCACCGTTTCTTCTGCGCCAGGCAGCTATTCCAGTAAATAAACTCCTCCACTTTTCACCTTCCCCAAAGCCTGCATAACCCCCGCCTGTCTTTTGCCTTACAGATTTGTCTCAATCCCAAATCTGTAAATTGATTTTCCCTCCCAAATGCTTTACAATGGAAAGCAACCAAGGAGGAAAAACGTTATGAAACTGGACAAAAAACAAATTTTTACAATCCCCAATCTATTAAGCACATTCCGCATTGTACTGGCGTTCGTATTTCTGGCAGCATTTTACCAGTCCGGCTTATCCGGCAGAAGCAATCTGCTCACAGCCATCATCCTGCTTTCCGCACTCACCGATTTCCTGGATGGCAAGATTGCCCGGAAATTCAACATGGTCAGCGAGCTCGGCAAGATTCTGGACCCCATCGCAGACAAGATCACCCAAGGTGTTCTGATCTTATGCCTGATGAAAGAATATTCCCTTTTGAAATGGCTGTTCCTTCTTTTCGCAGTGAAAGAAGCCTTCATGGGAATCGTAGGAGTGAAGGTCTTAAAGAAAACCCAGGAAAACAAAGGCGCCATGTGGTACGGCAAGGTCTGTACCGCCTTCTTTTACCTGGTAATGCTCATCCTTCTTTTCATCCCCGATATCCCGCTGAACATTGCCAATCCCCTGATCCTTGCCTGCAGCTTCTTCATGCTGCTGTCATTTATCCTGTATGCAAAACGCTACAAAGACCTGCTTTCCTAAACAGGCAGGTCATCTGCCAACAGTCCTAATAAAAGAGGAAAGAGCACCTGTGCCACACACATTCGCCCTTTCCTCTTTATTTTTCCAATCAGCAAAGCGGCCCCCAGCAAAGTTTTTCTTGACTTAAACCCATGTTTAAGCCTTATTATAAGGATAAATAATACGAAAGGACTTTACAATTATGCTGTATCGAAAATTACCTCACGGAAATGAGCAGATCAGTGTTCTCGGAATGGGAACCTCTGTTGTGGGAGAAGTCTCCGAAAAAAACGTGGTGGAGACCATCATCTACGCCCTGGATCACGGAATCAACTACATTGACCTGGCAGGCGGACATGACTCCGGGTCGCTGTCTTTTCCGATTCCCATACCGGAACCACCTTCCACGGGGAAGGATTTGCAGAACATATGAAAACCATCCAGGCCCAGAACCCGGATGTGGTTGTGAGTATTTATTAGTGGATATTCAGGGAAAATAAATACAATTGCGAAATAGTTGCTGCATGCTTTCGGCACAGCAACTATTTTTGTGCAAAATGCTTGTTAAAAATATAATTTTTATTGCTTTTTGGTTAATTTATCACTATAATAAACACAAATAACTTGTTGTTTTTTTATTTTACAGAAAGGATTTTCCATGGAAACACGAGTTGCTGTGATCAGCATTATTGTAGAGAATACGGACGCCGTCGAACCACTGAACGGACTTTTGCATACCTATGGAGAATACATCATCGGACGGATGGGTATTCCCCATCGTGAAAAAGGCATCAACATTATCTGCGTGGTGCTGGATGCTCCCCTTGACAAGATCAATGCACTGTCCGGTGCTCTTGGACGGCTGAATGGGATTTCCACCAAGGTGGCTTATTCCAAGGTCTGAAAGAGGTATAGCCTGGAAAAGTTTAGAAGCTTTTACAATTGAATACAAGCATCCCCTGACACTGAAACCAATCCTTGAGGTGAAAGATACGATGATTTTTTTGCAGACATATGATCTGTGATATTTTTGCAGACACAAATCCTGCCGCTGTATCTTTCCCTTTTAAGAGGGGGAGCGAAGCGGCGGGATTTTTTTTATAAAAGGGAGGTGGTTTATGATCCAAGCACAAATAGAACGCATTGACAAATTAGAACAGCAGCACATTCTGCCAAAAGAAGAACTGATCACACTTTTGGACGGGCAAAATGAAGCGATTTCTGCCTATCTTTTTTCTAGAGCAGATGCTGTGCGCAGAGTCAATTACGGTACAGATGTCTACGTCCGCGGTCTGATCGAGTTCACCAACTACTGCAGAAATGACTGCTATTACTGCGGCATCCGCCGTTCTAACCCAAATGCCAGCCGTTACCGGCTGACCGAAGAGGAGATTCTTGGCTGCTGCAAAGAGGGCTATCAGCTTGGTTTTCGCACCTTCGTACTGCAGGGCGGGGAGGACCCTTTTTACACTCCAGAACGGATTGAGCATCTGGTGCGCTCTATCAAAAGTCAGCATCCTGACTGCGCCATCACCCTTTCCGTAGGAGAGCATGATCGGGAAACCTACCAGCGCTGGTTTGACGCAGGAGCAGAACGGTACCTTCTCCGTCACGAAACTGCCGAGGATGCTCACTACCGGATTTTACATCCGCCGGAACTAAGCCTGGCTCACCGAAAACAATGCCTGTGGGATTTAAAAAGCATTGGCTACCAGGTTGGCTGCGGATTCATGGTAGGCTCTCCTGGACAGAATAGTTCGCAGCTGGCAGAGGACCTGCTTTTTATCCACGAGCTGCAGCCGGAGATGGTGGGCATCGGCCCTTTTATTCCACAGAAAGACACCCCATTTCGGGCTCAGGCCTCCGGCACCTTAGAGCAGACCCTTTTTCTCCTTGGCATCCTTCGTCTGATGCTTCCCCAGGCTCTGCTTCCGGCCACCACAGCCCTTGGAACCATCCACCCAAAGGGCCGGGAAAAAGGCATCCAGGCTGGTGCAAACGTGTGCATGCCCAACCTTTCTCCTACAGAGGTGCGGGAAAAATACGCACTCTACGACAACAAGATCTGCACCGGGGATGAGGCAGCACAGTGCCGCAACTGTCTTTCCATGCGCATGAAATCCATTGGATATCAGGTAGTGGTGTCTAGAGGCGACCATCTTTCCAGGCGCTCAAAGTAAAAACTGAATACGGAACTCCATAACACTTCACTAATGGGAAAGGCCCGTCCTGACCCAAAAGAAAGGAAACCATTATGTACGATCCCAAATCATTAAAAGCCGAAGAATTTATTGACCACGAAGAAATCCTTGCATCCCTTGCCTATGCAGACGAACACAAAGACGACCTCCCACTGATCGATGAGATCCTGGAAAAAGCAAAGCTGCGTAAGGGCTTAAGCCACAGGGACGCCTCCGTGCTTCTTGCCTGCGAAACCCCGGAAAAGGTTCAGGAAATCTATGCTCTGGCCGAGCAGATCAAAAAGGATTTTTACGGCAACCGTATTGTAATGTTTGCGCCTTTGTACCTTTCCAACTATTGCGTAAACGGCTGTACTTACTGTCCCTACCATGCCATCAACAAGCACATCCCCCGCAAAAAGCTGACCCAGGAGGAAATCCGCGCGGAAGTTATCGCTCTTCAGGATCAGGGCCACAAGCGTCTTGCCCTGGAAGCAGGAGAGGATCCCATCCACAATCCCATTGAATACATACTGGAATCTATCCAAACCATTTATTCCATCAAACACAAAAACGGCGCCATCCGCAGGGTAAACGTAAACATCGCTGCAACCACCGTGGAAAATTACCGGAAGCTTCACGATGCCGGCATCGGCACCTACATTCTTTTCCAGGAAACCTATCACAAGGAATCTTATGAGCAGCTTCACCCATGGGGACCGAAGCATGACTATGCTTATCATACCGAAGCTATGGACCGTGCCATGGAAGGCGGCATTGATGATGTAGGACTTGGCGTTTTGTTCGGGCTGGATAAATACCGCTATGAGTTTGCGGGAATCCTTATGCACGCCGAGCATCTGGAGGCTGTTCACGGGGTGGGACCGCATACCATTTCCGTTCCCCGTATCTGTCCGGCGGATGATATCGATCCTTCTGCTTTTTCCAATGCAATCAGCGATGATACCTTTGCCAAGATCGTGGCATGTATCCGCATTGCCGTTCCTTACACTGGCATGATCGTATCCACCCGGGAAAGCCAGCGCTGCCGTGAGCGGGTGCTCCATCTTGGAATTTCCCAGATCAGCGGAGGTTCCCGCACAAGCGTAGGCGGATACACGGAAGAGGAGCGACCGGAAGACACGGTACAGTTTGATATTTCTGACCGCCGCAGCCTGGATGAGGTAGTCTGTTGGTTAATGGAAATGGGCTATGTTCCTTCTTTTTGCACCGCCTGTTACCGGGAGGGGCGGACAGGCGACCGATTCATGTCTCTTTGCAAATCCGGTCAGATCCAGAACTGCTGTCTGCCAAACGCCCTGATGACCTTAAAAGAATACCTGCAGGATTACGCCTCCGCCAAAACCCGCACCCTCGGCGATACCATGATCCAGTCCCAGCTTCAGGATATTCCAAACGAAAAAGTAAGAAAAATTGTGGAAGAGCGCCTTGTGAAGATTGCAGGCGGAGAGCGGGATTTCCGGTTCTAGAGCAAATATCTTGGGGGATGGCGTCTGCTGTCCCCACATTTGTATTTTCAAAGAAAAAGGAGATGCTAAGCTATGAGCACTTTAAATCAAACACCCTCCGCAGGCCGCCTCCACATCAGCTTTTTCGGCTGCCGAAACGCAGGCAAATCAAGCGTAGTCAACGCCGTAACTGGCCAGGAGCTTTCCATTGTATCAGACATAAAAGGAACCACCACCGACCCGGTCACCAAATCCATGGAGCTTCTTCCCCTTGGTCCCATAGTCATCATTGACACTCCAGGCATTGATGATGTAGGAAAGCTTGGCGAACTTCGCGTAAAACGCACCAAACGAATCCTGAACAAAACTGACATTGCCGTACTTGTGGTAGATGCCACAGCAGGACCAACCACTGCCGATCAGGAACTGATCACTCTTTTCCGTGAAAAAGAGCTTCCCTATCTGATCGTATACAACAAATCCGACCTTATTTCTCCCATACCAGATGCCGGGGAACATGAGATCTGGGTCAGCGCCCTAAAGAAAACCAATATCCAAGAATTAAAGGAACGCTTAGGCCACCTGATTCAAACCGACACCATGACAAAAAAACTGGTCGGCCACTTGCTAAAACCTCTTGATACCGTGATCCTGGTCTGTCCCATCGATGAATCCGCACCAAAAGGAAGACTGATCCTGCCCCAACAGCAGGCCATCCGGGATGTATTAGAAGCCGGGGCAATTGCAGTGGTAGTCCGGGAGCATGAACTTGCAGCAGCCCTGGACCAGCTGGGAAATAAGGCAGCAATGGTCATCACAGACAGCCAGGCATTTTCCATGGTAGGAAAAATCACACCCGATTCCATCCCCCTGACTTCTTTTTCCATACTGATGGCAAATTACAAAGGCTTCCTGAAAACTGCAGTGGCAGGCGTTTCCGCCCTGAAAAACCTTCAGGACGGGGACACTGTTCTCATCGCTGAGGGCTGTACCCACCACCGCCAGTGCAACGACATCGGCACCGTAAAGCTGCCAAACTGGCTCCAGCAGTACACCGGCAAGTCCCTGAATTTCCAATTCTGCTCCGGCACTGAATTCCCAGAGAACCTTGCCCCTTATTCCATGGTGATCCACTGCGGCGGCTGCATGCTGAACCACCGCGAAATCCAGTACCGCATGCGCACCGCCACCGACCAGTCCATCCCCTTCACCAACTACGGCACCATAATCGCCCTGATCACCGGAACCTTAGCCCGCAGCCTTTGCATCTTCCCGGAGATTCATGAGATGCTGTGATTATATTACCAGTGAACGGTAATATAATAATTTGCAATTGACAATATGGTATATATACCATATACCAATCTAAAGGAACCAAACCTGCCATAGAATTTCTTAATGGTTTAGATACAAAAATGCGGGCAAAAGTTGGTTCTGATACTGGTGAGTCCTGCTATCTTCTGGACCAACTGATGGGACTGGAACATCATGCCAGAATAACGGAAGATGCACAGGCAAGAATCCTGCAATCAGACGGAGGACCTGATGGTCCTCCATTTTTTTATATAGGAGGATTTGATTATGCTGTTATTACAACTTATCCTGTACTGTCTCCTGTTCTTTTTGCTGGTAAAATGCGCGGCTAAAGACAGCGGACTCAACTGTATCTATTTTTATCCAAAGGAATACATAAACGAGGCCGAGAAACGCGGCCTGGCCACCATTCTGTATCTGATCATCGCCCTTGCCGTCGCCGGAATTGTAGTATTGATCGGTAAAATCTAAGCTGAATCTAATGAAGGAGCCATATTCCTGCCCCTTTGATTTGATGAATAAAATTTCAATAATTCTTTACACTTCCGCCAGACATGGAAAATATTGGATACATCATTCCAGTATCCCCATATCCGGCGAAAGTTCTATATTTTCATAAGTGTGAAGCAGTCTTTCCAGTTCATGAATAGCAGGAGAGAGGAACTTGTTTTTGTGATAAACAAGTTTGAATTTTCGGTTCCATTCCCCATTTTGATTATAAAAAACCCTGATTTTTCCATGCCGGATCTCATGCGGCATCAGGCGAAGAGACATAACCGCAAGTACCCGGTCATAAAGCACAGCATTCAGAAGCGCCCGGGGACTGTTGGCCTCCCAAACCGTCTGCACAAAAATATGATGCTTCGCAGCATACTCCTCAAACAGCTGCCTGGTTCCGCTTCCCTGTTCACGCATAGCAAAAGGTTCCCCCACAAGATCCTGTACTTGAATGCGTTTTTTCCCATAAAATGGATGATCCTTTCCCACCGCAAGCACCAAGCAGTCATCAATAATCGGAAGAACAGTAAGATCCGGAGAAAGGATTTCCCCCTCCACAATTCCCACATCCAGCTCCGAGCGAAGAAGCTTCTGCTCAATATCCTTGGTATTGCTCACATAAGAATGGACCCGAATCTCCGGGCAGTTCTTTTGAAGCCGGGGAATCAGAAAGGGCGTCAAACAAGTTCCCACCGTAATAGTAGAACCCAGCTTCAGTGTGGAAGACTGCCCCTGATTCAGCATCAGTTCCTCCAGCTGCTGAAACTGCCGGATCAGATTTCGCGCCTGGGGAAGCAAAAGCTGGCCCCGTTCTGTGAGATACAGCTTCTTTCCCAATCGTTCAAAAAGAAGACCATTGTAATGCTTTTCCAACTCCCGAATGGCCTGGCTCACCGTCGGCTGAGACAAATATAAAGAAGCAGCAGCGGCGCTCATAGACCCCAGATCCGCCACTGCAACAAAAATCGTCAGATGTCTTATCGTCATATCTATTGCTCCTTATATAGAAAATACCTATCATTTCTATAAAATAATATCATTTTTCAAATACATCCTCAAGTGCTATATTAAAGGAAATACACATGAAACGAGGTAGCAAAATGTCAGCATTAACAGTCAGCAAAGAAGACGAAGCCCGCGTAAAAGGAATGGGCTTTCTTAACAATCGCGGAACAGACCTTTTTTCCGCCCGTGTCCTTACCGTAAACGGCAAAGTAACCGCCGCACAGCACCGCTGCATGGCAGAAGCAGCAGAGAAGTTCGGCAACGGCAACCTTCTATATACCACCAGACTTTCCGTGGAAATTCAGGGGATTCCCTATGACAAGATTGAAGAATTCCAGCAGTTTATCGCCAAAGAAGGCCTGGTAACCGGTGGAACCGGAGCCAAAGTCCGTCCTGTAGTATCCTGCAAGGGAACCACCTGCCAGTACGGACTTCTGGATTCCTACGCCATTTCCGAGGAAATCTACAAGCGCTTCTACGAAGGCTACCGGAATGTTGCCCTTCCCCACAAATTTAAGATTGCAGTAGGCGGCTGCCCAAACAACTGTGTCAAGCCAAACCTGAACGATGTCGGCATCATCGGCCAGAGAATCCCCCAGGTGGACACCGATGTCTGTAAAGGCTGCAAAAAATGTGCCATCGAAGCCGCCTGTCCAAACAAAATAGCAAAAGTAGTGGACGGAAAAATCCAGATCGACAAAGACACCTGCCGCCACTGCGGACGCTGCGTAGGAAAATGCCCGTTCCACACCATCGAAGACGGCACCTACGGCTACAAGATCTACATCGGCGGCCGCTGGGGCAAAAAAGTATCAAAAGGACGCTCCCTCAGTAAAATTTTCACCTCCAAAGACGACGCCTTAGACGTAATCGAAAAGGCAATCCTTTTCTTCCGTGATAACGGCATCAAGGGAGAACGCTTCGCAGAAACCATCGAGCGAATCGGATTTGAAAATGTAGAGAAACAGCTGCTTGGCTAAATAAGCAGATTACGAAAAGAACATTCCATGACCCAGGAGCAGTTAGCAGAAGCACTGGGCTCTTCTATACGCTGATTGCAAAGAGAGGGTATTTCTATTCGCTGTTCACAGTTGCACAATAATCCCCAACAGCAAGCCAGCTAAATATGAAGAGAAATACCATGCAGTATCTACATGACAACTACATAGAGAGGTGTTATAATTAGGCTGCAAATAAAAATACAATAACAACTGCCTTTAAAAATTTATTTATTCGGTTCTTTTGCAAATGATACCTATACGGAAGAAAGCGATTTTGATTTTTATATCATTGTAAACGATGAAATAAAAAATTTAAAAGACTTAACTACCCAAGCATATCGTTCTATTCGAAAGATAAAAAAACGTCCAGTCGATATTATTGTTGGAACAGAAAGCACATTCGAAAATAAAAAAATATCCCGTAGCCGCACTCTTTATGAACGGAACCTTGCTACCGTTTCGAAAAATTAATTTAACTCTGAGGCTGGATACGTTTCCCCTACAGGAACTTATCCAGTTTTCTTTTTACCCATTCCAAAATAGCCCAAATATATAAGAAAAAGGAATACCTCACTATCCCCCCACAGGGCTTGTTCCCCTCATCCTTGTTTGTTAAGCTGTATATGCAGACGAAATATTTCGAACAAGTAAAACGAAGGAGAATAAGAATAGAATGAGAAAAAGAAAAACATTGCTTGGACTTGGAATTGCCTGTGCATGCATGATGATTCCCGCTGTCTGTGTATGCGCTAAAGAAAACGACACCACGCTAGTTTACGGAAGCGGTGATTATACAAGGATCAATCCCGCCATGGATGAGCACGGAGAAATCAACATTTTGCTTTTTGACGGTCTGACCGCCCACGATGGCGACAACCAGGTAGTTCCCGGACTTGCCAGCAGCTGGGATTTTGATACCCAAACAAATACCTATACATTTCACATGGCAGAAAATGCCACATGGCACGACGGTGAACCGGTTACTGCAGAGGATGTGAAATTCACCATCGAGGCAATTATGAATCCGGAAAACGGTTCCGAAAATGCACCAAACTACGAGGATGTCCAGGAAATCAACGTAATTAATGATCACACCATTTCTTTTCAGCTGGATGCCCCCAATGTAGCATTTCTGGATTACATGACCATGGCAGTTCTTCCCAAACACCTTCTGGAAGGAGAAGATATGCAGACCAGTGATTTCTTCCGTAATCCTGTGGGTACAGGTCCCTATAAGCTGGAATCCTGGGAAAAAGGACAGGCGATTACCCTGACCCGGAACGAAGATTATTTCAAAGGCACACCTAACATTGACACCATTGTTTTCAAAATTGTAGAAGACGACAACGCAAAAGCCTTACAGCTTAGATCTAGTGAACTAAACCTGGCACTTCTCACACCAAAGGATACAGCAGCATTCACAGAAGATGAAAGCTACACCTGCTATGATATGAAAACATCTGATTACCGTGGAATCATGTTTAATTTTGCCAGTGAATACTGGCAGAACAACCGCGATCTGATCCCGGCAGTCTGTTACGGAATTGACCGTCAGGCAATTGTAGACGCAGTTCTTCTTGGACAGGGAATGACTGCTTACGGTCCTCTTCAGAGAAATATTTACAACAATGAAAATGTGGAGCATTATGACTATGATCCTGCAAAGGCAAAAGCAGTACTGGAAGACGCAGGCTGTGAAATGGGAGAGGACGGATTCTATTACAGAAACGGGGAAAAGGTTGGCTTTGTGATCAGTGTAGGTGCAGGCGACCAGGTTCGTGCGGACATTGCCCAGATTGCAGCCCAGGAACTAAAGGAAATTGGAATGGATGTCACAGTGGAAATCCCCACCCAGGTTGACTGGGGCGGACAGATGGCATATCTGATCGGATGGGGAAGCCCCTTTGATGCAGATGACCATACCTATAAAGTGTTCGGCACAGACAAAGGCGCCAACTACTCCAGCTATTCCAATGAGCTGGTAGACCAGTACCTCACTAAGGCCCGCCAGTCAGATGATCCCGAAGTACGAAAAGAAGCCTATGCCAGATTCCTAGAAGAGCTTGCAAAGGATCCCGCATACGCTTTTATCTGCTACATTGATGCCAATTACGTTGCGGATTCCCGCATTCAGGGAATTGATTCCCATACCGTTATGGGGCACCATGGAGTTGGTATTTTCTGGAATGTGAAAGACTGGACGATTGCAGAATAATGAAACAGCCAGAAAAAAAAGTTTTGGAAGTGAAAAACCTGTCCATCAGTTTTCATAGTACAGCTGGAGAAGTACAGGCTGTGCGGGACGTCTCTTTTTCCCTGAAAAAAGGAGAAGTGCTGGCCATTGTAGGCGAATCCGGCTGCGGAAAAAGTGTACTGTGCAAAAGCATCATGAAGCTTTTGCCGGGAAGTGCCCAAATAAAATCCGGCAAAATCCTTCTTAACGGAACTGACATTACAGATTATAAAGAAAAGGAAATGCAAAAAATCCGCGGCAGTGCCTTTTCCATGATTTTCCAGGATCCTATGACCTCCCTGAACCCTACTATAAAAATCGGCCAGCAGATTGCAGAAGCCATCCTTGTACACCATCCAAAGAAATCCAGGGAAGAGGTTTATAACAGGGTCATCGAACTGATGGAGCTGGTGGGAATTGAGCGTCCAAAAGAACGGTACCATCTCTATCCCTGGCATTTTTCCGGCGGAATGCGCCAGAGAAGCGTTATGGCCATTGCCCTTGCGTCCAATCCGGATATCCTGTTTGCGGATGAACCTACAACAGCACTGGATGTAACGATTCAGTCACAGATTCTGGACCTTCTAAGGGAAATTCAAAAAAAGCTTGGAACCTCCACCATTCTGGTATCACACGACCTTGGCGTCGTTGCCCGGGCGGCAGATCGGGTTGCCGTTATGTATGCAGGAAAAATTGTGGAGATCGGAACCGCAGAGGAAATCTATTATGATCCAAGACACCCCTATACCTGGGGGCTGCTGCGCTCACTGCCTGCTTTTTCCCGTGGGAAATCACAGCTTTATACCATTCCCGGCATGCCTCCCACACTGATCGATCCGCCAGACGGAGACGCTTATGCCTGCCGGAATGAATACGCCCTTGGAATCGACTATGAGAAAATGCCGCCTATGTTTCCCATTACCGATACCCATTCTGCTGCCACATGGCTGCTTGATAAAAGGGCACCCAAAATAATTCCGCCAGTGGGAGGAAAACCAATTGAATAAAGAAACTTTGATCGAAGTAAAAAATCTGACGCACCGCTTTTCTCTTTCCAGGAAAATCGCTGTTAACGCAGTCAATGATGTTTCTTTTCAGATTTATAAAGGCGAGATCCTGGGACTGGTAGGGGAATCCGGTTCCGGGAAATCCACAATAGCACGCTGCCTGATGAATATTTACACCCCCACAGCCGGGAAAATTTTGTACAAGGGAATCAATATTCATGATCCCGGAGAATTCCGGCAGAATAAGAAGCTGCTGCAAACCAGGAGGCAGATTATTTTTCAAGATTCTGCCTCCAGTTTAAATCCCAGAATGAAAGCAGCAGATATTATTGCAGAATCGCTGAAGATCCATCATATTACGCCGCCTCGGGGAACCTGCCAGAAAGAGGCGGCTTTTCAAATGCAGTATGTAGGTCTTGATGAAAGTTTTCTGGACAGGTATCCTTCTGAGCTTTCTGGAGGGCAGCGGCAGCGGATTGCCATTGCGAGGGCACTTGCCATGGACCCGGAGTTTCTGGCAGCAGATGAACCTATAGCAGCCCTTGATGTTTCCATTCAGGCACAGGTAATCAATTTATTTAAACATCTGCAGCAGGAACATGGATTTACATTTTTGTTTATTGCCCATGATCTTGCCATGGTGGAATATCTCTGTGACCGGGTAGGTGTGATGTACCGGGGCCGGCTGGTGGAATTAGCTCCTGCCAAAGAACTTTTTGCCAATCCTGTTCATGGATATACCAGGACTTTGCTGTCTGCAATTCCCATTCCAGATCCGATCCGTGAAAGAAACAGAAAGTTAGTGGTTTATGATGAATCGGATTTTGGTGAAGGGGAAATGAAAGAAATATCCCCTGGTCATTTTGTGCTAAAACCTTATAAGGGGGAAAGATAAATGGGAAAGCGTGACCGCAATCTTTATTATGGAAAAAAACTGCTCCTTTTTCTGGGCAGTGTTTTCCTTCTGTCTGTGGTGGTTTTCTATGTAGCGCGGCTTGCGCCTGGAGATCCTCTTGTTTCCTACTATGGAGACCGGACTGAAAAAATGAGTCCAGCGGAACGGGAATGGGCCATGGAAAAACTGGGGCTGAATGAACCAATCTATGTCCAGTATGTAAAATGGCTGGAAAATGCAGTTCATGGAAACTTTGGCATTTCTTTTAAATACAAGCAGGACGTAATAAAAGTAATCAGCCAAAGAATGACAAATACCCTTTTGCTTGGCGGAATCGGTTTTCTGATCATTTTTGCGGGTTCTCTTTTGCTGGGAATCTTCTGTGCATGGAATGAAGAGAAGTGGATTGATAAAATCTTATGCAGGCTGGGCACCATCTCCAGCTGCATCCCGGAATTCTGGATTTCTCTTGTACTGATCCTGATTTTTTCCGTTACCCTTCGGATTCTGCCAAGCAGCGGTGCTTATTCCACTGGAAAAGCAGCGGATATCCCTGACCGGATTCTTCATCTGATCCTGCCCCTTACCGTTGTATCCCTGGAGCATTTATGGTATTACGCTTATATGGTCCGCAACAAGATACAGGAAGAGGTAAGAGCCGATTATGTCCTGCTGGCAAAATCAAAGGGGCTGGGCAAAAAAGGCATTTTGTTTGGCCATTGCCTGCGAAATGTTATGCCTTCCTATCTTAGCATTATGGCAATTGCAGTTCCCCATGTTCTGGGCGGAACCTTTGTTGTCGAGAGCGTATTTTCCTATCCGGGAATCGGTGCCTTATCCTACGAAAGTGCCAGATATCACGACTATAATCTTCTTATGATCCTTTGCATGATATCCGGTATCCTTGTAATTTTATGCAACATGTTAAGCCAGATCATAAATGAGCACATTGACCCCAGAATCAGGGCACGGGAAATAACAGATACCTCGGAGGTAACAGATTTATGATGGAAACAGCAAACGACTCCTTCCAGATTGTAGGACAGCGTCCTGCACCGGAACGAACTGCCCGGCTTCCAAAGAAATGGTTCCAGGGAAAGCCCTTGATCTCAATTATGATTTTAGCAGCTATTATTTTGGGCTGTCTGTGCGCCGAACTGATCATGACAAAGGACCCCACTTATATGGATCTGCAAAATTACAATCAGGCACCGAACAGAGAGTTTTTATTTGGAACGGATACCATGGGAAGGGATATTTTTTCCATGCTCTGGTACGGCGGCAGGATTTCCCTGACAATTGGAGTATTGTCTACCTTTATTTCTACTTTCCTTGCAATTGTGATCGGTTCTTTTTGCGGAATTGCACCCCAGTGGCTGGACAGCCTCCTCATGCGTTTTACAGAAATTTTTCTTAGCATTCCGTCCCTTTTGCTGATCATCCTTTTTCAGGCAGTCTGGGGAAAAGCAAATGTATTCAGCCTCTCTGTTGTGATCGGGCTGACAAGCTGGACAAGTATTGCCAAGGTGGTACGCACAGAAGTCCGTCAGATCCGAAACAATGAGTACGTAATTGCGTCCAGATGCATGGGCGGTAATTTTTTTCATATTTTATGGAAGCATCTCACGCCTAATTTCCTTCCCTCCATTATGTTTATGGTAGTGATGAATATAAGAAGTGCGATCATATCGGAATCTACCTTAAGTTTTATGGGAATTGGCCTTCCGCTGGAGATCATTTCCTGGGGAAGCATGCTTTCCCTTGCAGAAAAAGCCCTCCTGACCAGTTCCTGGTGGATCATCCTCATCCCCGGAATCTTCCTGATAACAACCTTGCTTTGTATGACAAACATTGGAAACTACCTGCGAAGGAGTGGAAACCAGAAGGAAAGTAATTTGTAATGGAAATATCATTTTCCAGAACTGCTTTGGCCCAATCGATAATCACACGGTTTAGTAAAATTTAACACATAGGAAGCATATTTTGTTTGAAGCAGATATGGGGCTGTGTTATATTATAAAAAAAGGAGGCGTGCGCCAGTTCGGTGCCAAATATATAACTGGTGGGAATCCAGTCTGGTAAGACTTAGCAAGTCGCCAGTACCGAGTCCTTGGAGCGCCAAAGGCTAACAATGGTGTTTAAGCGTAGGACAGGGAACAGGAACGCCGTAATGCGTAAGCGTGAAGTGATTGAGCTTCGTTAAAATATCGATTGTGTGGGGTGGTCTGCTACCTCCTTGGGTCACCAATAAGGATTAGTCGTTAAAGCGAGACTATGAAAACACACCGGAGTCCTAGAGCACGGCATACCTGATATTGTTATATTTGACATACCTGGGAGGCCTGGATGGTTCTGTACATGAGACAGTAGGGAATATCGACCAATGCAATGGTGAGTATGAACGAAGACCATCGAGGAGTCGGATTCGTCCATAGTACTGATGAAAGCAGTAATGACGCTGGAGGGAAGGGACGGACAATAAGTTGCTTTTGCAATCAAAACATAGAGAGCACAGGAGGCATAAAATCTATGGAAAAAGAGAAAGCAGAAATAGCCAGTCTCGTAGAAAGATATGGCAGAGTTCAGTCGCTAATGAAATATGTCAACAGTGACACACTCAAAGAGTCCTACAACAAACAACCCAAAGGGAAAGCAGTAGGAGTGGATGGAATAACCAAGGAGCAATACGGTAGAAGAAAACATAGAGAGTCTGCTTGTCAGAATGAAGAAGTTTTCCTATAAACCATATCCCGTGCGCAGAGCCTATATCCCAAAAGGTAATGGCAAGATGCGAGGACTCGGCATTCCGTCATTTGAGGATAAAGTCGTTCAAGGTGTCTTTAAAGAGATACTGGAAGCGATTTATGAGCCTAAGTTCAAGGAGTTTTCATTTGGGTTTCGTCCAAACAGAAGTTGTCACGATGCAATTCAAAGAGTAAACAAACACATCATGGCAGACAAGGTCAATTACATTTTAGATGCAGACATCAAGGGATTCTTTGATAACCTAGACCATGAGTGGATGATAAAATTTCTTGAGCATGACATAGCAGATAAGAACTTCATCAGATATATCAAGAGATTTCTGATAGGGGGAGTTATGGAGGATGGTAAGCGACTGGATACAGAAGCTGGAACAGTACAGGGCGGGCTGATTTCGCCAGTGCTGGCAAATGTGTATCTGCACTATACCTTAGATACATGGTTTGATTATGTGAAAAAGCATGAGTTTAAGGGAGAAATGTACATGGTACGCTATGCAGATGATTTTGTATGTCTGTTCCAATACGAGAATGAAGCACAAAGGTTTTATCAGCTTCTGATAGAAAGACTGCGTAAATTCGGTCTTGAAATTGCAGAGGATAAAAGCAGAATTCTACCCTTTGGCAGATACAAGGGAACAAAGGAATCCTTTGACTTTCTCGGCTTTACACACTACAATGTGACAAGTCACTGGGGCAAGTACTGTGTACTGCATAGAACAAGCAGGAAGAAGCTGAAAATGAAAAGAGAAGCAGTCAAGAAATGGTTATGGGAGCATATGCACGAAAGCATAGCCGATACCATAGAAGCGTTGAATGTGAAACTGACGGGGCATTACAGATACTATGGAATCTATGGGAACTACATAGGTTTGCAAAAATATTACAAATATGTGAGACAGGAGTTATGGAAAAGCAAGAGACGCAGAGACCAAACGTATTGGCTGACGTGGAAGAAATATATGAATATTCTAAAGATACATCCACTGGAGTATCCAAGGATATATCTGAAAAGTGCGTATTAGGTAAATGGCTTATTGAAGAGCCGTATGCCTTAATAGGGCACGTGCGGTTCTGTGAGGGGCTTTTGAGACTTGAACCTCTCATCGCAAAACAATATATGATGAAAGGATGTGAAAAAGTCGAGACAAAGTCTACTCGACGGCTAAAATGGCAGAATACATTCTTATGCATAAGAATATTCCCGTTATTAAAATGGAATTAACAGAAGCAGATGGCATTACAAAAATTCTTGACCTCTACGCCCCGGAGCACCTCCCCATAGGTATTCCAGTGAAAAAGAATACAGTGGATAAAAAGGCTTTAAACATGTGGTGGGCAGACCGCTCTATTCCTTCAAGCCGTTCCGGTGTGCAGGAAGCATTGAATGAAATCGGACTTGCAGATACGAAGATGCTTCTTGTCCGAAGCTTTGGCCTTAGCCTTTCTGATCAGTACTGGATAAAACCAGACGGTACAGATCTTGAATGGAAACGAATTAATTTTTTTGACAAAGCTTTTTCCGATGATATAGGAAATGTATTATTTGGCTTGAAAAAAAGAGAGGGGAATTTTGATTTCAGTTCTCCGGATAATACCTCTGATGGCTGCCTGAAAAAAAGGTGGAAAATCATAGATGGAAGAAGATGCCTTCTCAAGGGCGGAAGCAATCCCTTCCGTCAGCAGCCATTCAACGAAGTAATTGCATCCAATATCATGGAGAAACTGGGCATCCCTCACATTCCCTACACGATCCTGTGGGACGATGACATGCCATACAGTGTATGTGAGGATTTTGTTACAAAAGATATGGACCTTGTCAGTGCATGGCGAATCTTTCAGACCCGTAAGAAAAAAAACGATGTATCCGTATATCAGCATTATGTGAATTGCTGTTTGGAACTTGGCGTAAATGTGGTACCTGCACTGGATCAGATGATCGTGATCGATTACATCATTGCAAACGAAGACCGGCATCTGAATAATTTCGGACTTCTTAGAAACGCCGAAACTCTCCAGTGGCTTGGCGCCTCCCCCATTTTTGACAGCGGTTCTTCTTTAGGATACAACAAAGTTCCGTTTGACATCCTTAAGGAAAGAGAAATCATATGCAAGCCCTTCAAGAAATCCCATGACGAGCAGCTTAAGCTTGTCTCTTCCTTTGACTGGATAGATTTCAGGCTGCTGCAGGATACAGGAAAAAAAATCCGCCGGGTGTTTGATGACCAGCGCATCAGCAATTTTATTGACCAGAAACGTATCGATGCAATCGTCCAGTCCACAGAACAACGGATTCAAAAGCTCCAGACCTTTGCAGCACAGAAGAAAACATATTTTATCACTACCGAAAATGATGTAACAGAAAATGTGGCGGATGACTACAGAAATCTTTAATCACTTAAAAGAAGGGGGAAACCGTATAAACAAAAGAAAATGGATCTGCCGGATTCATGTGCCTGGACTGGGTGAGCCGGGGAATTATTTTCTGGCTGCGTTTTCGTCATAGCAAATGGAAAACCTACCGGGTCATCTGAGAAATTCCCGATGAAATTTCTGCATCTTTATGTTATACTTTTGCAGGAAAAACAAAGATAAGGAATCGAAAGAATGAATAATGAAATCGTAGTCTGCTTTGAAAAAGGCGGACAAAAAGATATGGCCGAAGCTTTCGCAAGACGAATCGGCGCCGAAATTTCAGAAAAGCCAGGTCCAAAGCTGACCATTCTTTTTCATGCCAAAGGCGTTTCTCTGACCGGATACGGTCTGTCCTATCAGGGAGATTTTGAAAATATGCTGCACAGAGTTACAAATGGAAGACTGCAGCATGAGATGCTGGTCCGGGCTGCCAAATCCGACAAGCCCGGGCGCAAAGCCATAGATGCCACAGCCGGAATGGGAGAGGACGCTTTTCTTCTGGCAGCACAGGGCTATGAAGTTACTTTATTTGAGCAGAACCCAGTGATTGCCGTGCTGCTGAAAGATGCCCTTCGCCGTGCAAAGAAGCATCCGGTCTTAAAGGATATCGCCAGCCGCATGAACCTGGTGCAGGACAACAGTGTAGAGGGAATGTCAAAGCTTCTTGACCCGGTAGACGTGATCTACCTGGATCCCATGTTTCCCGCAAGGCAGAAATCCAGCCTGATCAACAAAAAGCTGCAGCTAATCCAGAAATTGGAGCCGCCCTGCTCAGAGGAAACCGATCTTTTTGACGCGGCCATCAGCGCCAGCCCCTCCAAGATCATTGTAAAACGGCCTCTTAAAAGTGAGTTTCTCGCCGGACGAAAGCCATCCTACACACTAAATGGGAAAGCCATCCGCTACGACTGTTACACCCTTTGACAGGAGAACCCAGCCATGAAGCAGTGCTTTAAATCCATTTACGGTATGCCCATTGGAACCTGGCTTTTGCAGTACCGGATGAATTATGCGGCAGAGCGGCTTCTTGCCAGTCCGGATATCACCATTGCAGACCTGGCAGGCGAGACAGGCTGTGACTATACGGGGCAGACAACTGCAGAATAGAAATGATAGAATCAGAACAGTTAGCAGAAACTAATTGTTCTTTTTTTATGGAAAGGAGCAGGGCTGGTGATTTTGCGTTTTTTCTTTGATTACATGCGTTCCAGATTTCAGGAGAGTATCAGCTATGAGCTAGTGGCAAAGGACAGGCTTGCCATTGGAGATGCCTTAAAGAGAGTGTCTCTTGGATATTTTCAGAAAAACAGCACCGGAACGATCCTTAATTCCATCACTACCGGGCTGAATCTCCTGGAAAATATGGGCATCCGCATGATTGATAATTTTGTAGGCGGATACCTGAACTTCCTGGTGGATTATCCTGGATGAGGCAACCGCCAGTGTTGACCCGGAAAAAAGCAGGATATCTACGCTTCAGCGGTGCGGATGTATGACAACTATACGGAGGGGGATTATGGATAGACCAATCACAACATTATTTATGCTTATGTCCTTAGATGGAAAGATAAGTCCCGGTGCGTCAGATGAGTTAGATGTAGATAAGGATTTTCCCAGGATTGACGGGTTGAAAGAGGGTCTGCCTCAGTATTATGAGATCGAACAGACAACTGATATTGGATAACACCCATTTGACTGAGCATGGTGTCACTTATTTCTGCAGGAAATCTAAGGTGTTTGTGCTGATTACATCGAATAAGGAACATCCTGCTTATAACATTAAGGAAAAAAATCTTCATATTATTTTCCAGGAAGAACTGTCACTGGAAGATGCTCTTCACGAATTAAAATCATCGTATGGATGCGAGAAATTAACAATCCAAAGCGGCGGAACGGTTAATGGATTGTTCCTTCGTGAGAAGCTGTTTGACTATATTGATGTGGTTGTGGCTCCCGTGCTGATCGGCGGTAAGGAAACCGCTTCCTTAATAGATGGCAGTTCCATTACTTCAGAAAATGAATTATCTGGACTGAGCGTGTTGAAACTTATTGACTGCACCATTTTAAATGTCTCGTATATCAGAGTTCGATATCAAGTGATCAGCTGAATTAAAGAAATCAAAATGCCAGACGCCAAGACGCAGTGCAAACCGAGATAATCGGTTTGTGCTGCGTTTTTATTACCGTATTATCCCTGTTGTCAGGCAGTTTTGCATTGTTAGCAGTTTTGTTTGGATAAAGGAACTATCTGGTCGAAAATGTCAAGCCGATTTTTAATTGAAACTGACCGTGTGCCTATGGTATGGCAAGAAAGAAAAGAAAACAATGAAGATTGAAACAAAACGCCTTTTTCTACGGGAAATGACATCAGAGGATTTTAACGCGCTGTATGCTGTGCTTGCTGATTCCGACATCATGCAGCATTACCCTTACACCTTTGACGAGACCCGCGTAAAAAACTGGCTCAACAAAAACATCGAGCGCTACCGCGTGTTTGGCTTCGGCCTGTGGGCGGTTTGCCTGAAATCTACGGGCGAGGTGATTGGCGACTGTGGTCTGACCATGCAGAACATAGGCGGTACGATTCTGCCGGAGATTGGCTATCATATCGCAAAGGCTCACCAGTGCCAAGGCTTTGCAAAAGAAGCAGCGCAGGCTGTGCGTGATTGGACATTTACACATACAACTTTCGGTATGGTGTATTCCTACATGAAAAAGGCAAACATCCCATCCGCCGCTACCGCCCGTGCAAATGGTATGACGCTGCTGAATGAATTTACCGATAGCGAAGACGAGCAGACCGTTGTATACGGCATCAGCCGCGAAGAATGGCAGAATCAGAAAATATCAAAGGAGAGCATATGATGGAAAAAACAACTAAATTATTAGTGTGCGCCGGGACATTGATGCTGATTGCAGGTGTACCGCTGGATCATTCTTTCCTGAAATATAAGAAAGAACTGTGTAACTATGGGTATGAGGTCTCCAAAATCTCAATGAAGGCGCAGACGGTGCATTTTTCCAAGCAGCAGGCGGGCTAACTTAGCTGATAGATTATTGGTGCCAGTCTGCGGATTGAAAATAAAGTCTAAATTGAAAATTTGAGGAGGAATTATGAAGAAAGTCATTATAGGTCTACTTCTATGTAGCCTTGCAATCATGATGCTTTCTGGCTGTCAGGCTAATATATCCATCGGAACAAATGATACGCTGACTGGTGAAACGTATCCAAATGCCGAAAAATATCAAACCGGCGCTTTTACTTATAAGGCAGCCGATATAAAAGCTGTTGAAATCTATTGGCGTTCTCGCAAAGTAGAAATCACAGAATCGGACAACATAGAGTTTTATGTTAAGGAAAGCAGCGACAAACTGCTTACAGACCGTTCGTATGATTGTAAAGGCGACCTGTATGTGTTTGATGAGGGTGCAAGCAATATCATAGTTGAAACGTCAAGTGGAAATCTTAAAATTCAGTAAGGGAGAATTACAATGAAATCACTTAATACCATTCAAAAACTGTCCAAAATTGGAAAGGTACTCAGTAAAATCGCATTTATTTTTTCTGTCATCGGTTTCTGCGGATGTATTGCCGGTTTACTCAGTTTGAACTTTGGAAATGGTCGCCTGATCAAGATTGGCGGAGTTACACTGCACGGACTGATTCCTGAGGAATACGGCTACAACATCAAAAGCATTACCGCAACGCTCTCTGGCTGGCTGATCGTCTGTGCGGGTGAAGCGGTACTCGCAAAATTTGCGGAAAGCTATTTCAAAAACGAACTGAAAGCTAAAACGCCTTTCACACTTGCTGGGGCAAAGAAACTGCTGCAGCTCGGCATTTTGACGATTACCATTCCCACTGCCTGTGCGGTGGCTGGAAGCATTGCAGAGGGAATTATTGCCGGTTTCATGAAAGTTAAACAGACGGAGGCTATGGATATGTATTTTGATAATGAATCGAGTATCGTGTTAGGAATCATGTTCATTCTTGGCTCTCTACTGTGCCGTTATGGAGCAGAAATGCGGGAACATTCTGGGGAGATCAGGCAATGAAGCTGGAGACAGAGCGCCTTTTCCTACAGGAAATGACATCCGATGATTTTGATGCACTGTATGCCGTACTTGCCGATTCTGACATTATGCAGCATTACCCTTATGCCTTCGATGAAGCACGGGTGCGAAATTGGATCAATAAGAACAGAGAACGTTATCGTGTATTTGGATTTGGCTTGTGGGCGGTCTGGGAGTTATCAAGAACGATTTTCATGACAGGAAAGACCTGACGCCGAATGTGTGCGCAGTGTATACCGAAAAGGAATATCGCTGTAAAGGAATCGCCGGACGCCTGCTTTGCATGGCCGTGGAGGATTTAAGAGCAAATGGAATTTCCCCTGTCTATTTGCTGACTGATCATGTAGGCTTTTACGAACACTATGGCTGTTCCTATGTATGGTTCAAAGCGACGGAGAAACTGAGATGTCGAGAATGTACGTGCATAAGTAATTTGCGGCAACTGGTTTGCAATGTTTCAGATTGGCGTACTTGAAAAAATGGATGCAGAAAAATCTTATTGACATTTCTCCTCTGAAATGGTAAAAAAGTCGTAATAAAAAGGCAATTATGCTCCTCGCAGACAGCTTATTTGAATATGCCAAAAATCCGGAAGTTGGTCCTATTGCAGGCTGGCCGCCCCATAAAAATGTAGAAGAAAGTAAAGAAATAATCAAAAATGTGTTCAATGGAGCTGAGTGTTACGCAATCTGTGAAAAAGGAAGTAACATTGCCATTGGTGCTGTAGAGTTAAAACTGAATGGACATACAGATATGACCGAACGGGATGATGAATGTGAACTTGGATATTGGCTTGGGCAGCCATTCTGGGGACGGGGGTATATGCCAGAAGCCGCCCGTGCACTGCTGCGGCATGGATTTGAAGATCTTGGCATGACAACCATCTGGTGCGGTTATTATGATGGAAACCAGAAATCAAAGCGTGTACAGGAAAAGCTGGGCTTTCTTTTCCATCATACCTGCAATGAAGTTCCTGTTCCGCTTTTAAATGAGATACGTGTTGGACATACCAACATAATGTCAAAAGAACGTTGGGAGGAATTGTATAAATAACAGTTTAGCAGATCAGTGAAAATGTGCTATGAGAAATCGGTATGGTTAAACTGATTGGAAATAGCGGCATATTAAGAAAAAACAATGAAAAGTGAGACGCTAAGACGCAGTACTGATTTATAGAAAGCAGTTACTGCGTCTTTTGTTTTACTCAAAAATGAACAAAATATATGTACCAGGCTATGAATTTTATTGCTGCTGGGCGTGACTGGTAAGAAAAGTAAAAGGAAAATATGGATGCAACTGCGAAATAAAATAGAATTATATAAAATAAGAAGAGTGCTGAAACCAATTGGATGCGTATCAGCGCAAAGAAGAGAAGAAAGATTAATAATTTCATTTAACGGAAACTGGCTGGGCTATATTGAAAAAGGGAAATTACATATAAAGGATAGTGAGGTATCAAAAATATATCTGCCAGAAGCAGCAGTTGTTTTGGATGATAGCGGGGAAAAGTACAGAAAGGTTGACGGAAAATTAAATCCGGATGTATTTCAGTCTCTGGTAATCAGTAGAACCAACCTGTACAGAACCTGGAAAAACTGAAGGCAGCCACTGTGAAGTCTGCAAGGCCATAATAAAACCACAGGAAGTAATCCCTGCTACTGGACATACGGAATATATAGCGGAAGAAGAATTTAAGGCCACCTGCACGGAATCTGGCCATACTGCTTTGATAAAATGTTCAAAGTGCAATGCAGTCCTGCAGGAACAGGAAGAAATCCCACCATATAACCACAAAGAAGTCATTATCGACGAAGCAATAGAGGCAAGTTGTACAGAATATGGAAAAACAGCAGGAAGTCACTGTGCCATTTGTGACCAGATACTAATTCCCCAGGAGATTATTCCGAAACTGGATCACAAAGAAGTTGTAGACGAAGGAACAAAAGCAACTTGTAAAGAATCTGGTTGGACCGCCTTAATTAAATGCGCAAAATGTGAATCTATTTTACAGGAACAGAAAGAGATTCCGAAAGCAGATCATAAAGAGGTTATAGACGAAAGCAAAGAAGCATCCTGTACGGAACCTGGCCTGACTGCTGGAAGCCATTGTGAAACTTGTGGAACTGTTTTAAAAGCTCAGGAAATTATCCCTGCTACTGGGCATAACGAATACGTGGCAGAAAAAGAAGAACCAGCCACCTGTACAAAGCCAGGAAAGACCGCTTTAATTAAATGTGCCAAATGTGAAACCGTGTTGCAAGAACAAAGAGAGATTCCAAAAGCTGACCATAAAGAGGTCTTAGATGAAGGTAAAGAACCAACCTGTACAGAACCTGGCCTGACTGCTGGAAGCCACTGCGAAACTTGCGGAGCTGTTTTAAAAACTCAGGAAGTTATCCCTGCTACTGGGCATGTGGAATATGTAGCAGAAGAAGAAGTTAAAGCAACCTGCATGGAATCCGGTTGGACCGCGTTGATTAAATGCGCAAAGTGCGAATCTGTATTACAGGAGCAGAAAGAGATTCCAAAAGCAGATCATAAGGAAGTGCTAGATAAAGCGGTAGCGCCAACCTGTACAGAGTCCGGAAAAACCACCGGAAAACACTGCGAAACCTGTGGAGAAGTACTGGAAGCGCAGACAGAAATTCCAGCCACTGAACATAAAGAAGTAGTTGATGAAGCAATAGAAGCTACCTGTACCGAGTCTGGAAAGACCGAGGGCAGCCACTGTGAGATTTGCCAGACAGTGATAAAAACACAGGAAGAAATCCCAGCTTACGACCATAAAGAAGTAATAATAGACGAAGGTGTGGCTGCGACCTGTACGCTCTCGGGAAAGACTGAAGGAAGTCATTGTGCTCTTTGTGGAAAAATGTTATCAGCACAAGTTGAAATTCCAGCAACCGGTCACAAAGAAACAGCAGACAAAGAGATAGCCGCCACCTGTACAATAGCGGGAAAAACCGCCGGAAGTCACTGCGAAACCTGTGGCGAAATTCTGAAAGAGCAAATTGAAATTCCAGCAACTGGTCATCATTCTGCCGAAAGACCGGCAATAGAACCCACCTGCACGGAAACAGGAAAAACTGCCCTGCGGTATTGTGACCAGTGTGGCCTTGTTTTCAGATCCCGCAAAACCATAGAGAAAAAAGAACACACCATAGAAGTTATTGGCGGAGTATATCCCACCTGTAAAACTCCTGGAAAAACAGCTATAGAAAGATGCTCCGTTTGCGGTACTGTTGTGAAAGAATCCAAGACCATTCCCACGACAGCCCATGCGATGGCACCTGTCCGAAAACTGAATTTTATGGGACTTAAGAAGCAGTCCAGATGTATAAAATGTGGGAAAATAGAATTTGAAAAAGACCGCTCTAAAAGTTTTGACAAAGTAGATCTGTCAGATTTAGACGATCTTCTAATAACCACTGGAAATACTTCTTCAGGCACCCCAAACACCACTCCAAAAGATGAGGATTTGCAGGTATTTACAACCACCACTGATGATGGAATCGAAGCTCTTTGCCTGATGGGGGAACAAACTTTTAAGGACAATTTTGTATCTTTATCTGCCAAGGATTTCCTTATCAGCAAACTTGTTCTTGCTTCCCAGGAAAATCCGGAAAACGGCAACATAACACTGGAAGTAGAAGGTGGAGCAAAACAGCTTGGTCTTGGAATGGATAGAGACGCAAATGGCGAGGGATATCTGTATGTCACAGAAAATGGCCAAAGAATGACAATTGAAGCTGTTAATTTTATAGAAAATGGAATTGTATTTATTACAGAATCCGGAAGTAAGTTGACCATTCAAAGTAACAGATTAAAAAATGAAACTACCACTATAAGTCAGGAAAAAATAAATGAAATAAAGGCTGAGCTTGGCTGCGAACTGGAAATTATTATAACGGAAAAAGGATTTGAAGACAACTCCGGGAATACATCGGAAAATACTTCTGAAAGCACTTCAGAAGATACTTCAGAAAATCCATCAAGTGATGATACAATTATTAAGATCATACGATTTATTGATCCGGAAGAGGACGTTATAATTAAGAAATTCGAAGACCGGGAGCCCCAAAGTTATGTGGACTGTGTGGGACAAGATGAGAAGATAGATAAAGAAAAACACTATTGTCCGCATAAACAGATAGAGGAAAAACATCTATTTGTTCCTAGATACCTGGTAGAAAATGACACTTCCTATTCTCGTGGAGACTATTATAAAAGGTGTCCTTACTGTGATTATGAAGAATGGGTATGTACTGTTTTGAAATTCATAACAGATTGATTTGTATTTCACTATACAATAATCGTTTAAGAAAAGCCAGATTTAACCGGTGGGAGATTTTCCTGCCGGTTAAATTTTCTATTTATGCTGCAGCTTACCCCCTGATTTTTACAACTTACCGCCTCCCATATAGATATGAAAAACACTCTGTGCTATATTATATTTCAGAACCAAAGGGGGTGTGGACATGAAGCTGTCTGTGGAACAGATTTCCCGCGAAAACGAAGAAGAAGTGATCATTTCCCGGCACATTATGCTCAGCACCTTTTTTATGTGTCTGCTGTTCAATCCTGCTTCCCAATTGCCGGTGGTTTCTTTTTTCGGCAGATGCATCCTCTTCACCCTGGTGTGCATGGCTACATTAGTCGTTTATTATTCCAGGACCGAACTGACTTTGAGAGGCTGGTGGATTCGCACAATCTTGCATGCGGCTCTTTTGGAAGCGGTTTTGCTGCCCCTTGCACACCATTGGGAATTTTGGTACGGACCACTGGATGCCATCATTTATGCCAGCTTTATTCTGGCGGCGAAAATCCTCTGGCATCTGGTCAATTTCGGTCAGAGCATCCGAACCGCCACCCAGATCAATGAACAGCTTCTCAGACGCCAGAATGGTCAGAAACAGGGAGAAGTCTGAATGGCCCCACACGGTGCTGGAGGACTTTCCTCTATTTTGCCCAAAGTGCAAATATACCTGCGTGATCCGTTTCAAAGACGGAAAAATACAAGAAATAAAATCAGATTCAGAAAGAGGACAACGGAATGAATAACCAATCCAGTATTACCGCCCTGATGAGTTCGTTTGGACGGGCGTTTCATGCAGAAAACGAAGATCATCCGGTTTTCACAGACCATCTTGCCAAAGAGTTGATGACGGCAGAAGAATATACCGCTGTTCAGAATTATATACAAGCGTTAAAAGCAGCTGTCCTAACTGGTACAAAGCAATATGTTATACTCGGTGCAGGTATGGATACCTTTGCTTTTCGAGAAGGAGAGTTCTTAGCGAAGCACCAGGTATTCGAGGTGGATCATCCTCTGACGCAAAAAGATAAAATCGAACGAATCACTCGCGCTGGTTGGCCAGTTCCCGACAATCTCACCTTTGTTCCGGTTGATTTTACAAAGGACAATTTAGCGGAACGGCTGACCGCCAGTGGTTTTGATCCGTCGGCCAAATCCTTTTTCTCATGGCTCGGTGTAACCTACTACCTTTCCACAGAAGCAATCGACACAATGCTGGCTGCACTTTCCGAACTTTGCGCGGACGGCAGTACACTTGTGTTTGATTATCCCGATGAAAACTTCTTTGATGCCACCGAAAAACGTGTACAGAACACCATTATGATGGCAAAAGCAGGCGGCGAACCGATGCAGTCGGCATTTTCCTATAAAGAACTTGAAAAACTCCTTGAAAAACACGGCTTTCTCATTTACGAGCTGCTGACACCCGATGATATTCAAAGGAATGTGATCCACAAGGCCGGAGCAGATATGAAAGCCTTTGAGCATGTCAATTACTGCCTTGCGGTCAGAAAGAATTAGAGTGCGAAGCCAGGCCTTCTTTTGCCCGTACTTGACAAAATGAGATTATGCAGAGCATAATACACAAAAAGGCATTCATATTCACGCGAAAAGCGGGCGTACTGGATCATTGGCATGCCCAAAACAGGTTAAAGGAGCAGCAGTATGAAAGAGACTGAATTCATAAACAGTTTGAAAAAAGAAGAAAGTATTGCCCATATTCGCGGATGGGATTTTTCCCATATTGCAGGGAGATATACAGAAGAAACGGATCTGCCCTGGGATTATCAGCGTATCATTTTCGATTACCTGAAGCCGGAGATGAAGCTGCTGGATATTGACACTGGCGGCGGTGAATTTCTGTTGTCCCTCCATCACCCTTACGAAAATACAAGTGCCGCAGAAGCGTATCCGCCAAACGTTCAGCTATGCAGGGAAACATTGCTTCCTCTTGGAATTGATTTTCGTGCAGGAGATGGAAAAGATGCGCTTCCTTTTGATGACGCTGCATTTGATATGGTGATTAACCGTCACGGCGATTTTAATGTAAAAGACATCCACCGCATTTTAAAAGATGGCGGAATTTTCATCACAGAACAGGTAGGCGCTGAAAATGACCGCGAACTGGTGGAGCTTCTCTTAGGTAAAACAGAGCTGCCGTTCCCGGAACAATATCTTGAACCCCGCCGTAAACAGTTTTGCGACGCAGGGTTTGATATTCTGGATGCACAGGAATGCTTTCGCCCGATCAAATTTTTCGACATAGGCGCCCTGGTCTGGTTCGCCCACATCATAGAATGGGAATTCCCGGATTTCTCCGTAGACCGCTGCAAAGACAAATTATTATACGCCCAACAGCTTTTGGAACAAAACGGCTGCGTCGAAGGGCAGATTCATCGTTTTTTACTGATATGTTCCAAGAAATAAATGGTACAATTTTCCTGATATCAAGTGCATTCACAGACGGTTTATGATATGATAAACACAAACAATATCTGTCATATTTTATCATAACAGCCAAACAGGAGGTTCTGCCATGTTAAAGAAAATCTTAATCTCAGCAACCGCAATCCTTACCATCTGCTTTACCCCGGTCACCCTTTTCGCAGAAGAGGGCGCACAGCTTACAGGCAGCGGCTTGAAAGGCCATTGGCTGCTTGCAGAAGCGGAATTCCCATACGAGGCAAGCTTCAATTCCAATGGAGACTGCCATGTGACCATGTCCCGGTACGAAGGAAATAACGATCTGTGCATCCATCCGGACGGAACCTTTGAGACAGAAGTAGATACCGGTGAGGTTACCAGCTTCTCGGTTTTTAGATCTGAAGATACCATTCTTTATTATGGGTATGAAAACGATACCTGCGTAGGCATTTTCTTTTTAGACGGAGAGGATTCGGACAAAGGCTACATACTGGACATGGATGCAGACCTGTTCCTGTCGGAAGAGAAACTCATTTCCGTTGATGACCAGGAAGTGTTCGACTACGAAATCATCGACAACACGCTTTGCTATTTCAATGAACACAGTGTCCGTGCGTTGGATATCATTTCCCACACACCAGACCTGCTGGTATGCCAGGACACCCACAGCAGCTCAGAAGCCGGAAATTCCGACAGCTGCCTGACCCTATTTATAAAAGCAGACTGCATAGAAGCAGAAAAGTAAGCAAACGCTTCGCGCAAAACATTATTTTCCGTTCTAAACCTGGTCAAAGCTTCCTATTGCAAAAATACAAGTATAAAAAAGTAATATTTTGACATTACAAAATGATAATTGTTCTTGTTGAGAATGATATTCACTTACGTAAAATTCGTTGACATCATCAGGAAAGAATGTTATATTGCAAATAAAGTTAGTCTTTCCTAACCAGCATCAATTTCCGCATTTTTGGGAATGCTTATTACAAAAAAGGAGGAATTTCAAAATGTCAATGATCAATAAAGAAGTAAGTGATTTTTCTGTTCAGGCTTATCAGAATGGGGAGTTTAAGACCGTAACAAAGGCCGATATTCTGGGAAAATGGAGCGTATTTTTCTTCTATCCGGCAGACTTTACCTTTGTATGCCCTACCGAGTTAGAGGATCTGCAGAATAAATATTCTGATTTCCAGGTTGCAGACTGCGAAATCTACTCTGTATCTACAGATTCCCATTTTGTCCACAAGGCATGGCATGATTCCTCTGAGAGAATCAGTAAGATCACTTACCCAATGCTGGCAGATCCTACCCACGCACTCTGCAGAGATTTTGAAGTGCTGATCGAAGCTGACGGAATGGCAGAAAGAGGAAGCTTCATTGTGAACCCGGAAGGCAAGATCGTAGTTTACGAAGTAAATGCCGGCAATGTAGGCCGCAATGCGGATGAGCTTTTCCGCCGTCTCCAGGCAAGCCAGTTCGTAGCAGAGCATGGCGACCAGGTGTGCCCGGCCAAATGGCAGCCAGGGGCTGAAACTCTGAAGCCAAGTCTGGATCTGGTAGGTATGCTTTAATGGAAAACAAAAATTTCTATGATGTGGTCGTGATTGGCGGAGGCCCTGCCGGTCTGACCGCAGCTTTATATCTGGCCCGCGCCTGCTACCGTGTTCTGGTAATCGAGAAGGAAAAATTTGGCGGCCAGATCACCATTACCGATGAAGTGGTAAATTATCCAGGTGTAGAAAAAACCAGTGGAAAAGAGCTGACTGCGGTCATGCAAAAACAGGCGGAACATTTCGGAGCGGAATTTCTCCTTGGAGAGGTTGCCAGCCTGAAAAAAGCAGAAACACCATCCAGCGCAGAAATCTGGGAAACAACCACCGATAAAGGCTCGTACCAGAGCTTTGGGATCCTGCTTGCAACAGGTGCCCATCCAAGGATGATCGGTTTCCCAGGCGAAGCTGATTTTCGCGGTCACGGAGTTGCTTACTGCGCCACCTGTGACGGAGAGTTTTTCCGCGGAAAAGAAATCTTCGTCGTTGGCGGCGGGTTTGCAGCAGCAGAAGAGAGCGTATTTCTGACAAAGTATGCAAGCCATGTGACCATTTTAATCCGCGGAAATGATTTTTCCTGCGCAGAGGCAGTGGCGGAAGCCGCCAAAAATCACCCTAAGATCACAGTTTTAACCAATACAGAGGTTGTCTATGTGGAAGGTGACCACACCCTGCGAAAGATCTGCTACAAAAATAAAAATACCGAGGAAGAAACTATTTTCGATTCTGCAGATGACACCTTCGGCGTATTTGTATTTGCAGGCTACGCCCCAAATACAGATCTGGTAAAAGACCTGATCGCTCTGGATTCCCATGGATATGTGGAAACAGACCGAACCCAGAAGACCAGCTGCCCTGGAATTTACGCAGCCGGAGATGTGTGCCAGAAGAATCTCCGCCAGGTGGTAACTGCAGTGGGAGATGGTGCCACAGCAGCCACAGAGCTGGAAAAATATGCCGCAGCCATGCAGGAGAAAACCGGAATCCACCCGGAAAAGCCAATCAAAAAAGAGACCGAAGTCCACGAGGAACCGTCTGCAGGAAAAGAAACGGAAGGGAAATCCTCGGCCGGTATTTTTTCACAGGATATCGTAAACCAGCTGAATGTGGTATTTTCCAGAATGGAGGGGAACCTGCAGCTTGACCTGCATCTGGATTCCCGTCCCGTCAGCCAGGAATTAAAAGGCTATATGACAGAACTGGAGAAATATACAGACAAACTGACCGTACAGGAATCGAATTCTGCTTCGGATTCTGCTGCCTTGCTGCCTTTTGTAGAAGTGCTGACTGCCTCTGGTGAAAAGACCGGATTAGCTTTCCACGGCGTGCCAGGGGGACATGAGTTCACCTCTTTTATCCTGGGATTATATAACGCCGCAGGACCGGGACAGCCTCTTGATCCTACCATCAGAGAACGTATCCTTGCCATCGACCATAAGGTACAGATGCAGATCCTGGTATCCCTTTCCTGTACCATGTGCCCGGATCTGGTAGCAGCAGCCCAGAGGATTGCCTCCTTAAATCCCCTTGTAACAGCAGAAGTATACGACATCGCCCATTTCCCGGACTTAAAAGAAAAATACAACGTTATGAGCGTCCCCTGCCTGGTGATCAACCAGGATCAAGTGACATTCGGGAAAAAGAATATTCAGCAGCTGCTGGAATTGCTCTAAACAGGATGCCCGCCATCTGGACGCAGTTGTGTGGCATTTATTGTTGACAGCCCCGCAAAAGCATAGTAGAATATTCCTAGTATAATAGTAGGATAATAAAAACTGTAATGATAAACTCCTATGGTTTATTGTTACAGTTTTTTCTTTGGAGGAATTCACCAATGTCAAAAGCGGAATATCGTTACTACGAGCTTTCTCAGGAAATTCCATTGCTTGTGTTAACCGGAGGATCATCCAAGAAGAACAGCAGAAAAAGAGCAATTATAAATATGCGTTTTTATCCCTTGCCTTTAATTTTCTTTTGTTTTTTGATCGGCTGAACAAGGTAGAGCATGAGCCTGAACTTTCTCATTCTGATACCATGAATTATGTCCGGAAAATCGTAAACTATATGGAGCTTCATTACATGGAGGAGATTAAAGCCAGGGATTATGCCAGAAGCTGCGGATTAAGCGAAACCCATATGCGAAGAATTTTTTCCGAATATACCAACATGTCTCCATCGGAATACCTGAACGTTGTCCGGATCAACAAGGCGTGTGAGCTGCTGGCACATGGAAATGACTCCATAGAGGATATTTCCCGTGCAGCAGGCTATCCGGTCCTGTCAACCTTCCTGCGGAATTTCCGAAAAATAACCGGACTTTCCCCCAGCGCCTGGCGCAAACAAGGAATTTAAGAAAAATGGATACAGCAGCAGGCAGACAATAGAATTTTAATACATTATATTTTATGGAGGTATTGTATGAAAGCACATAAATATTGGTCTATCGGAGCACTTATTACCATGATCGGAACTTTTTATACCGGTTACAAAGGGTTAAAATCAAGCCACAAATATTTCGCATTAAGCTCTCTGCTTTGTATGATAATGTCTATCTATACAGGACATAAAATGATTTCTGGCAGTAAAAAAACAAGAAAGAAAGCGGAAGCTACAGAAACGGAGGATTAAAAAATGTTGGAAACAGGAACAAAAGCCCCTGATTTTGAGTTGCCGGATCAGAATGGAAACATGCATAAGTTAAGCGATTATGCCGGAAAGAAAGTAATTTTATATTTTTACCCGAAAGATAATACAGCTGGCTGTACGAAACAGGCATGTGGCTTTTCAGATCGGTATCCTCAGTTTACAGAAAAAGGAGCTGTTATCCTTGGTGTTAGTAAGGATTCTGTAGCTTCCCATAAGAGATTTGAAGAAAAATACGGACTGGCATTTACTTTATTGGCAGATCCGGAGCGTAAAGTGATTGAGGCATATGACGTTTGGAAAGAAAAGAAGAATTATGGAAAAGTCTCTATGGGAGTAGTAAGGACGACCTATCTGATTGATGAGCATGGAATTATCATAAAGGCAAATGATAAAGTGAAAGCAGCAGATGATCCTGAAAATATGCTGAAGGAATTGACGTGATGAAGATTATATTATCACCAGCAAAAAAGATGGTTACAGATACGGACAGCATAGCACCCGTAGGAATGCCGGATTTTCTTGATAAGACAACGAAGATACTGAGTTGGATGAAGAGCCTGGAAAAAGAGGAACTGAAAGCAATCTGGAAATGTAATGACAAGATTGCCAGGCAGAACTTTGAAAGATTAGAAAATATGGATCTTTATCACATGCTTACTCCTGCTATTTTGTCCTATGAGGGAATTGCATTCCAGTATATGGCACCAGCAGTGTTTGAAGACGGACAGTTTGAGTATATCCAAAAGCATCTGAGAATTTTATCCGCATTTTATGGAAGCTTAAAGCCACTGGACGGTGTGAGACCATATCGTCTGGAAATGCAGGCAAAGGTTACAATAGGAAATACCCGGAATTTGTATGACTATTGGGGAGACATGCTGTATAAGTCCATCATTGATGACAGCCAGATCATTATTAATCTGGCATCAAAGGAATATTCGAAATGCATAGAAAAATATCTGTCACCGAAAGATACGTATATAACGATTACATTTTGTGAATTATCCGGAGAAAAGCTAGTAACAAAAGGTACTTATGCAAAAATGGCCCGTGGTGAAATGGTCAGATTTATGGCAGAAAGAGGGATTGAAAATCCAGCTGATATACAAAAATTTAACAGACTGGGCTATAGGTTTAGAGAAGATTTGTCGTCAGAGAAGGAATATATTTTTGAACGGTTGTCTGCACTGTAGTGTGGTATTGCATACTAATAAAACTACATAAAATCATAGCAGAATAATAAAACTGTAATCAGGCATTTTGAGAGAGGAAGCACTGATTGTTTTGAAAGAATACTTTGCTACTCACAAGAAAGGCTGATATACCTCCAGTTTGCAGAAAAAAATGCTGGACCGGAGAGTAAAAAATACGATAATTTATATAAATGGCCTATCATAAACCTAAAGCTGAAAAGAAGGATTGATAATTTTGAATGACCATAAAGCAACTTTTGATGTTGAAAGTATCTTTGAATATCGTAGACATACAATGTCTGGTTGAAAATTCGTGGATTCTTATTTTATGTCGTGGTAATTTTGTTACATATTGGTAAACTGTAAGTGGAAGAGAGGTAGAGACATGGACACAAAAAAGATCGGAGCTTTTTTAAAGCAATGTCGTAAGGAAAAGAATCTGACACAAGAGCAGCTTGCTGAGAAATTCAGAGTGTCTGCAAGAACAGTTTCCAGATGGGAAACAGGAACAAATATGCCAGATCTTAGCATACTTGTTGAGCTTGCTGAATATTACGATGTTGAAATGAGAGAACTCCTGGATGGAGAAAGGAGCCAGGCTATGAATAAAGAGATGAGAGAAACTTTGGACAAAGTTGCAATGTATGAAGAATGGACAAAACGAAAAGCACTACAGGCTGGAAATCTTGCCTTTGCATCAATGTTTGTGATTGGTGTAATGGCAATTATTATTCAAATGTTATTGACAATAAATATTCGTTTTATTTTAGGAGAGACAGTAAGTGTTTTAGCCGGAGGAATCCTGTATGCAGCTATTATGATATACAATGGAATATGGGATAAATGTTTGCCCCAAAATACTACTGTATGGAGGGATTTTCTTACCAGCGTATTATGTTCAGGAATTTTTGCTTTCCTCTATGGCGTATGCTTGTTAAGAATGGGAGCTACAGAAACACAGATAACACGATTAGCTTTTGAATTTTGGATTGGTATTACTATTGTCGCATTTATTATTCTTAGAATTCTGACATTTATCAATCGGAAAAAGAAACAAAATCCAACAAATACTCAAAATATAAAAGAAATTTCACCATTATCTAAGATGGAATATATCAAGATTTACAATGCACAAAATATAATAGAAACGGAACAACTCATGGAAATGTTAAGACAAAATGGAATAATGGCTTTTTCACAGGAGGCAAGTGCGAATGTTGCGATGCATGGGGCACCTGGCTTTGGAATATATGGAATGGATATATTCGTAAAAACTGATGATGCAGAAAATGCAGTAGAGCTGATTAAGGAGATTCGAAATCAAGAAAAGCAGTAGAAAATTGGTATTCTTGATAAAAAAAATTGGATTCAGATGACAAAAGGAGAATGGCTAAAGCTGTTCTCTTTTTTCTATGCTATAATTCAAAAAAATATAAATTTTTTGAGACGCTCATCAAAAAAAGACGACTTTATAATTGAGAACATTTTTGAGGAGGGGAATATCATAGACGATAAAAAAATCATAGAACTCTATTTTGAAAGAAACGAGCAGGCAATTAAGGAAACAGATATAAAATATGGAAAACTTTGTCATAAAATTGCCTATAATATCCTAAATAACCTCCAGGATTCGGAAGAGTGTGTGAATGACACATATTTAGGAGTGTGGAACAAAATTCCACCTACAAGGCCGGATAACTTTAAGGCTTATATTTCCAAAATTGTCAGAAGTATTTCCATAGATAAATTTAGAAAACAAAAAGCTAAAAAACGATCCGCTGATATGGTTATGGCATTGGATGAACTTGCAGATATACTGCCAGATGAAAGGTATGCTCCGAGCAGGAATGACGAAGAGATTGGAAAATCAATCAGTATTTTTCTTAATAAACAAAAAGAAGTGGTCCGGAGAGTGTTTCTTCTAAAATATTTTTATTTTGAATCTAACATAGCTATTGCAGAGAGATGTGGTTTTACTGAACGCAAAGTAACACATATGCTGGCTCACACCAGAGCCCAATTAAAAGAATATCTGATCAAGGAGGAAATCTATCTATGAACATACCCAAAATTGCAGATGCCATTGGTTATATTGATAATGAGCTTATCACTGCTACACTGGAAGCACCGCCAAAGAAAAGGCATAATCCTGTAATGAAATGGATGACGGCTGCGGCTTGTCTTACCCTATTTGTAATCGCAGGTATTTTGATTCCGCATCTTTTAAAGAATGACGCAACAGCTGAAAGCAAATATAAATATCATGTTTCTAAAACAGAACGAGCCATAGAATGGCCATGGAAATACAAGACTGCAGCTGAAAAGTATCCTGCTATTAAGTTTAATGGAAAACAGTTTACCGTAAAAAGCCAGAATCCAATCCACACAGATGCACTAGGGGATGAGATTGGCTCCTGTATAGCAGAAGGCCTTGATCCTGATACCGAAAAAAAATATACGGAAACATTTGAGGTGCGGAAGATTCATGGAATATCAGAAGAACTGATGATTGCTGCAGGGAATGAAGACGGATTTTATGTTTATGCAGCTGATGAAAGCACTGCTCCAGATACTTTAGGGAAGTTGCTGGAACTGTATGGTCTTTCTCAAAATATAGAGTTAAACTACGTGACAAAATGTGAAAATTATGAGGAAAAAGAGGAACTTTTGCTGGATAATGATGATGAGATCTGGCAGATCCTTGCGGGCCGCAGTGATGCAAAACTTGATAATACAAGTGATTTCTTTGAAAGAGAGAACCGTATTTATCTCGCTTTCACTGCAACCTCGGAAACGCTGGGTGTTTATAACCGGGTGATCTACATTTCTGAAGACGGCTATTTCGCAACCAATATTTTAGACTATGAATACAGCTATTTCATTGGAAAAGAAGCAGCAGGACAAATCATCCGTTACGTACAAAAGCATTCCACGGAAACAAAATCCAGCAGCAGTGCGCCAACCATATCCGGAACTGTCACGGAAATTGGAAATGGATATATGATAGTTGATAATACAGCTTTATGTAGGAACCCCAAAGCCGGAAAAGAATATAAGGTATATACAGATGACATAAGGGTAAAAAGATGGAGTGAAAGTGGGGAGATCAAGACAGGAGATCTTGTAGCGGTTGAATATGAAGGGAAAATTTCCGGCAGCTGCGAGATAACGGGAGCATATTCCATATTTACAGGAACGCTTGAAGAAAATGATATTCTAACTCAGTAATAATAAAAACAGGAAAAGGAAGGATACTGGCTTGAATGCGAAACGAATTTATTTGATAAAGATTGCCCCGGTTGTTTTATTGGCAGGCACTGCTTACTGGCTCCCGGGTTCTGATTTCTTTACATTTTTAACCTAGTGGGAGATGCTGTTTCTGTTGGGACTGGTATTTATGCCGGTAACATCCAGGATGTTTCGAGGATTTGATGATAATGGCTGGATGTTTTCCAAGGTACTGGCGGTTGCGGTATGCGGATATGCGCAATGGCTGCTGGCTTGTCTGAAGATCACTCCATTTACAGGAATCACCTGTGTGATCCTCACGGTTATCTGCTGCCTTGGAAGTCTTTTATATGGAATCAAATGTAAGAACAGGTTCCCGGATTCACTTCCCTGGAAACAGGCAGCTCTGGTCTACCGGGAAGAGATTCTTTTGATGAATACAAAAACAGAGGGGAACACATTTACAAAGAAAATCGGTCAGACGGTCTATGTTGTCCGTTATCATTTTAATGAAGATTCAAAGGAAACAATGCAGGAGAAGATTAACCGGATGCTGGTTACAGAAGTAAGCCGAATGGCAATGTATTAAAATTAGGTGGATGTAATTGAAGAAAAAATATGATATCCTATAAGTAACAAAACAGAATTTAAGGAGGAGTCTGTAAATGAAATTATCAGATTTAGCAACAGGTTCTGATTGGATAGTGTGGATTGTCTTTGTGATATTTGCCGTACTTTCTATTATTTTACTTTCTGGACACGGAAGCTGGTTCATTTCTGGATATAATACAGCTTCAAAAGAAGAAAAGGAAAAATATGATGAAAAGAAGTTATGCAGAACAATGGGAATTGGAATGTCTATTATAGCAATTCTTGCATTAACTATGGGCTTGTTTGAAAATATTTTGCCTGCATTTTTTGTATATATTGCATTGGGGATTATTTTGGTTGATGTCGTGGTAATTATCATTTTAGGAAACACACTATGCAGAAAGTAATAACTTCCAGCTTGCAGAATTAAGAAAATAGGAATATACGGAGAAAACAAAAATGGATAAAGCTTTTGCAGAAGAAATAAATCCAGAAAAGTTTATGGAAACAGCGAGATTGATTCGTACGGAATTATATGGAGAGGGCTAGTAAAATTTCATCTATGTAACGAACTCGACAGATTAGCATTTGTAGGGATGACAGAATCACAATTTATGAAATGATGTATGAATTAACATTTCTTTCAAGCATACGAATTGTTTGCAAGAGAAGGCTTTAATAAAATTACTATGAAGGAGTAGGTTATGACATTAGAAACTGAGAGATTAATACTTCGTCCCTGGAAAGAGGATGATGCAGAGAGTTTATATAAGTATGCCAAGGATCCAAAGGTGGGGCCTATAGCAGGATGGCCAGTACATACAAGTGTAGAGAATAGCAGAGAAATCATCAAAAGTGTCTTGGCAGCAGATGAAACATATGCAGTGTGTTTAAGAGAAGATAATGTTGCAATTGGAAGTATCGGATTGATTACACCAGCGCAGTCGCACACAAAAGCAGCTGATGATGAAATAGAAATTGGATATTGGATAGGTGTTCCATACTGGGGGCAGGGCTTGATTCCCGAAGCGGTTCGAGCTTTACAGAAGCATGCTTTTTTAGATTTGGGTTGTAGTGCTATGTGGTGTGGATATTATGACGGAAATGAAAAATCAAAACGCTGTCAGGAAAAATGTGGATTCAAATATCATCATACGGAAGAAAATAAACCCTGTGCACTTATGGGAGATGTTAGAACGGAGCACTTTACTTATCTTACAAAAGAACAGTGGTCTGATAGTCAGGATAAAGTAAATTTTATGGGGGAAAGAACTGTGAAAAAGCACTATTGGTAATTGACATGCAAAATGTATGTGTTGGGGAAAAACATGCAAGGTTCTTTCAATATAATAATAGTGATTTACTTCATGAGGTTAATAAGGTTATTGATGCTAATGAAAACAACTTGGTTATTTATATAAAAAATGTAATGAAGAAGAATCTGATAAATAAGTTTGCACCATTTCATGCATATGAAGGAACAGAAGATGTTGATTTTGCTAAAGAATTGCATATAGTATCTGATAATATATTCATAAAATATAAAGGTAATGCATTTACTAATTCTGGACTTGATATATTGCTGAAAAAACACAATATTGAATATGTTGAAGTTGTGGGTGTAGATGGTGGGGCTTGTGTTGCACTGACAGCATTAGGTGCTATAAAAAATGGATATAAAGTAATCGTGAATGAAGCTGCAATCGGAACAATGTATAAGAAAAACAAGAATAAGGGATACCGCTACTGATAAGGTAAGAAGTTTTAATGCCAGATGATTCTTTAGCACA